>Ga0116230_10004615_pt1 | contig 13498 bp, 10 predicted proteins | sample S1TSphfallax_3_FD_88678 | JGI IMG/M metagenome (GOLD analysis project Ga0116230, IMG submission 88678) | Host-associated microbial communities from peat moss isolated from Minnesota, USA - S1T2_Fd - Sphagnum fallax MG | ecosystem: Host-associated > Plants > Peat moss > Unclassified | place...
AAAAAAAAAAAAAATATAAAAAAAAAAAAAAAAAAAAAAAAAAAAAAAAAAAACCTCCTAACAAACACTCTAAGGAATCAAAAACATCACACAAATTTTGTAAAAACAATCCATTGGGAAATGGGAACATGTTAAAAAAATCACTCAATCCTTGAGCTCGCACATAACAAAATTGTTCAACTATAGTAAAATGTGGCCCCCAATAATCACTAGGATTAAAACAATCCAAAGCCCGAATGGTTAAAAGTTTAATATCCATAGAAAGGGCTGTAAGAAAATTATCCAACAAAATTAAAACATGAACTGGGTGGGAGTCAATGTTGTTTTCTTCTTCTGAATTTTTTTTAAAAATTTAATTTCTGAAAAGGAACTTTTAAGGAAAAATTGCAGTGTAAATTTGAATATTTTGCTAATTTTGGGGGGAAAGAAACCATTTTTTAATGAAATTTTTTTGGTATACCATAGTGCATAGCCTAGTTGGTCACTCATCAATGAATTAAATTTGAAATTGCTGGTTGTTTTCTTTTTGTTGCCATTTGTGTAAGGCCGCTTCACCCTTTTGGAATTGAGAGTTTAAATTTTTTATTTTTTTTGAAATGTCCGTGTTTACTCATTTTAGTTGTGATACCCATTGAGCACCCCAAAACCCAAATGGACACCCACCGGGTATAATGATTCTTAAAAATGAAAAGAATTTTTAAATGTGTTGTGTTTTATGCCATCTTGCAATGCCCTTTGGCCCAAGGCATTCCCAAAATAGTGGCCCTTTGTTAGACCTTAACTTATTTGCATCTTCATTTACTACACAAACTAGGTTGCCAAAAACAAAGTCCCATGTAACTTAGATGTGGGGTTACATTAGGTACAAGCAATCTTTTTTGTGGAACCTTCGAATGCATCTTCCCAAAGTATACTACTTATCTAGTATTGTAACTTCAAAAGATTGTGTCTCTCTCCCTCCCTCCCTCCCTCCCCCACATTGGAATCCACTTAACTAAACCTCAATACATTTTTAATATCCTAGTACCTAGCCTGGTTAGGCATTAATTAATTTAAAAGAATTCTCTCTCTTTTTTGGAAATTTTGCCAAAAATCTCAAAGAATTCATTATTTTCAAGCACATCACCCTTGGTTATAACAAATTGTAAAATTGTAAAATAAATATGATTATTTTTACAACCAAGTGAAAATGATAAAAAATTATATATATATATAGAGCCCCTTTGTTGCTGAAGCATGCTAGATACTATACCTAGTACTCAATCTTGTTTGTGCTTAGAATATAGGTTTTTCCCAAAATATAGGCGTTGCCAAAATAAGCACCCCCTCATCTCCACCTCAACCCTTGTTTTTGCAACACCCCACTCGCTCCACAAGTGTTTACCCTACATTTATTTGTTATGGTCTTCATGACGACTTGTCACCTATGTTCCCACCAATGTTCCCACGTTCCCATTCAATCATGCCCTTAAAAAACACCTTTGAAGTTAAATTTTTTGATGTGCTAAAGAAAATGGGGTAGTGACAATAGACTTCTATTGAGTAGGTGTGTCCTATGTATTTGTCATTTTGTGACAATAGATCTTGATTGGGCACATTGATTTATAATTAGCATTGTGCAAAAATTAACCTTGTAGGTGTAAAAGAGATGGACTAACCTAAATACAAAACTTGAAATATTATTCAATTGTGCATGCACTTTGGGGCTCATAAATGTGGGGACTTGTTCATGTCCTTTTAAGGGCCTCAAATTCTTTGGTATTTTAAGTGAAAAAAAGGGGTGTAGTATTGTTTTTACACAAGCACCTACTTTGGTTTTTGGAGGGGTGCCCCCTCCCAAAAAAAAAAGAAAAAAGTCGAAGTCCACAGGACATGCCTCCTTGAAAAACTTTGGTTTTGAGATGTTATATAGAGAGAGAGAGAGAGAAAATTTTACTAAACATTAGGCATTTAACCCAAACACATAACAGTCAAGTACTCAATTACTTGAGAACTATTATAGGTCCTATGACTGATGTTCAGCACAAAATAATTTGCAAAAGGTGAAAAAATAAATTAAACAAAAATTTCAAATTTATTGAAAATTGAAAACCATTGGGTTAATATTACGAATGCACAACACAAGATGTATTTTGCATACTTATTCCTCAACCATTGAAATTCTTAAAAATTAAATTTGAAATGGTGAAACCTCATCTTCTAAACTAAATAAAATGTTTGTGAAAGAAATGTGCAACATTAGTCCTATGTACAGTATCAAACTTTCTACCACATTGATAGAATCAAGTCAGAAACAATGTGAGCTCTTTCTATTGATGTCCTTGTATGTGTAGTGCATATGTGTACAAACAATGGTTGTTACAAAAAAACACACATAATTAGTCAATCGTAAGTAACTGCAAAATTGAGAAAGTTTTTAAAAACACCCAAGAACAAGAATGTAGAAAGAAACATTCATATAGAAACTTACATTTATTCACTAATGACAATTGGGATGCAAGACATAAAATCACCCAATCATCTTTGGTGGTCTTTTGTCTCAATAGTATTGATAAACAAAAAGCCCTAAAACAACTTGGTCATCCAATTTCATGGCAAGTTGGAATCAAGTCCAATAAAATGCTAATAATAATACATGTATTGAACTCTTGTCAATACGTGGCAAGGAAGAGAATTGGAGATCCCATTTCATGAGATTGCCTTTCATATGTGTACAAGGATAGTGCCAAACTAAATTGAGTTTAACATTTCCTCATGTCTTTTTAAAATTTTTGGATGATCTAAAAAGGTCCTTTTGACCTTATGCATATTGCCATTGTCTATAACTTGGTGAGCACGCTACAAGTTAGCATCCAAGTACATGTATCAAATTTTGTTTTTGGGAGATTGGGTCACCCCACTTTCAACACCAGGTAATTTTTAAGTCATTAATTTGCGGGAGATTCTGAAGTTTTGTCCCTTATAGAATGAAAGTCAGTGATTAGACTAACACAATCCACACATGGACAATGATGATAGCACTTCGACCCTTCACAAATGCTATCTAAAAGTCTAGAATTTTAGACATGTCTATGTATTACGATAGGTGTTTGCTTGTTTGGATGTGATCAAGTCATAACACTTCCCAACCATGGGGTGCCTCATTTTGTTTTTTAACCATCGGAAAACCTTTGATGAGATGGTGTGCATATTTGTTGTTTCACAATTTTTGAACCAATGGAGCACACATGTTTAAATGTACAATACTTTTCATCTCCAAACTTTTGCTTTTAAAGCAATTAATGACTTTTCAACAATTGGGTTCTCAAAGAACTCTAAAGTTAAGCCCACTTTTACCAGAATGATATTGGGATGGGTGACCTTATAGGAGGTCTAATATACTTGGGCACCTAGCACCAGCGTCCACTAGTTGTAACAGTTATTATAGGGTCAAAGTAAGGGTGAAATTGTTATCTGTCTTAGAGCATCTCCAGGGGTGCTCAGTCTGTGATCCTGCACAGTAAATTGGATGAAGAAAAGTTAAAACATGCCCCTTTGGCTCAGCAGATAAGTGGTTTTTGGCTCCGCATAATTGCACAATTTGTAGCCTTGCCCAGCACTTGCAGAAAAGAGTGTAATATATATGATCTGACACTTGATCAGTGTTTCTCATTGGCCCATCATGATGATTGGTGCAGGTGGTTTGCTATTAGTAGTCCTCCGCCTATTTGCTGTCCCAGTTTCAGTTTTCAGGGTGGGGTTGCAGAAAAGTAAATAACTAAACTTGGATGTGAAAAATATTTTTGCAAGGTCACATACCTAGCACAGCTAGAGATGCTCTTAGAGCAACTCTACACCCGTGTTCAATATGTGACCCAGCAAATTAATTGGATGAAGAAAAGCCAACACGTGCTGGTTTGGGTCAGCAAAATGGCATGAGACCCTGCAAATTAAAATCAGATGAAGAACTGTTTAAACATGCAAGTTTGGCTCAGCAAAATTGCAACTGCATCAAGAATTTGATTACAGTTTGGTGAGGCTGGTAAATGGCACAGCAAACCATAACACCTGCCAGAGAAGAGTGTACTAAATATTATCTGACTGGTGCTCGCTGGCTTTGATTGAACAATGATAGCAATTGGTCCAGATGAGTTCCTATTAATAGTCTCCCACCTCTTTGCAGTCCTAGTTTTAGTTTTATGGATGGGATTGGAAAGAAGTAAATAACTAAACTTGGATGTGACAAATATTTTTGCAGGTCACACATACTGAGAGCACCACTCCAGATGCTCTTAGAGAACAAAACTACATTGGTAAACCAGCAGGAGGCCATTGAGGGCATTCTTTGCAAGTCATGCTCTAGGATCTGGTTCATCACACTTTTGTTAATTTTGTAGCACTATTACATTTTGACAAATTTCCTTAGAAAGTCTTTCTTTTTCTTTCCTAACATTCAAAGCCAATCTATCACTTGTATGGAATAACATGTGTTCTTCCTGGAGGGCAACATCACTTCCAGGAACAAAGCTGTTGCAAAATACAACAAATCTGAATGCCACAAGAGTTCAAACAACCATTCAAAAGCAGATGGAAGACGAGAACTGGAAACCCACCGACTGTTATGGACATCTTCAAAAATCTAGGGTGATTTTGGACAATGTTGAGCCCTCTGTCAAATCTACACAAAAATGGTTTTGAGTGCAGAGAATACCCTCTCAATTGTGTCCCTTTGTATCAAAACACAGAGAAGTTTACACTGGGTATAGTTTCATAAGTTGGTGAGGTTTGAATATCAATCATGGGTCTTCAAAAAGGTTGCACCAGACATATCTTCATCTCCTTCAGTTTCAGATCCATACTCTTCATCACCTTCTGTATCATCTCCACAACTATGGTATGCATATGCATAAACTGAATCATCATCTGTTGGAAAGTGAGCTCCTGAAGCATCTTCATAAGCACCTTCTATATCATCCACCTCATCAGAAGCTTCAATAGCATGACCTTGTAGAGCTGCTTCCACTCTCTGGTTAAACAAGTCATCACTGCATGCCAACATATAGCGGAGGTTGAACATCAAGCCCTTTCCTCTCAATATCCGGTACCTTGGATTGATTCTACCCTGTAATGAATAGCTGAAGTACCTGCATTGCACCACAGTGAAAATTTCAGGACCAGAACTAGTTACCCTGATCGTTGGACCTCTGAGCATTTCCAGCTCATGCAGCAAAGAGTTAACTTTCTGATGAGTTTAAGAGAAAGGAGAAAATTTTCTAATCCATAGCATTACCTAGGAAAAGCAATGAGATCATCAAAGGGAAGGGCCAGGACACGCTTGAAGTACTCCAACTTGGGTTTTATGATTGAAACATTGTATTTGAGAAGCATAGGGAAATCTGCCACCATTGTGCCCAACTGATCACGCCGAAGCTGGTGGTTCAAAAAATACTCAACAAGTGGCTGAAGCTTGTTTGACATACTACATCCAATTAATCGGGGCTGTAGTGCAATCACTTTCCCCACATTTGCTTCTGTCACCCCTGCTGTCTCCAACAGGAATCGCACCTGCATATGACTCCCTCCCCCCAACAAACATTCCTCATGTGACCGACCCCATGCAAACTGTTTGACACAAGCAACTTGCTCAAAGAAGTGGAAAAAAAAAGATCCAAATTAGACAAGCTCTTTTCATTCAATTGACTTTTACTTGGAGAGGATCAGCCTCCCTGGAGGTGATGCATGCTCTTCAAATATAGGGGTTGTACAAAGCGCAAAACATTATAGATCTTTGTGAAAAAGAGGATGAGTCCTCCAGCAAGAAATCTTCCTGGAGATGATACAACCAAGTTACAAAGGGTGACACATTTCCCATCGGCTTTTCAATAGACACATGAAACAGGAGTAAAAGTTCAGGGAAATTCTCTTTTACCACTGGTCGAATTTTCCGGTCCAGGCTGAAGCTGAGAAAAGCAGGAAACTCAACAATGACCTTCCCGATTGCTTCCTCATGCACACCTATTGCCCGAAGAAAGCGAACCTTCTCCCACCCAATATCCTTAGCCTCTCCCAAAACTGTTTTGAAAAATCGACTTACACTCAACTACACACCTAAACCCTAAACCCACCCAAGTGCTTCAACTCATTCACCAAATTTATGTAGAAAAACCTAAAAGACCACATTGCCATTGAGATTATTTGGACAAGATAAAAGAGAATATAGCAGCAAATGTAATGAATGGACATGCTTATTGGACCATATAACCATACCTTTGGTGCAATGTTATTTTCCAGGTTGAAGCAAAAGACAGACGGGTTGACACAGATGATGCGCTGCAAGCCTGTTGTTTCTACTCCCAGAAACCTAAGATACTTTACAAGTGGCCGCCATGCTGCATCAATGCTGCATGCAAGTAACTGGGGCCTAGTGGCAATGGCCCTCCCAATATTTGGATCTGCCAATCCTAGGCGCCGGAAATACTCAACCTACATACATGCCCAAAACCAAAAGGAGCAAAATAATGCAACAGAATTCATATTTGCAGCAGCCATACTGCTTAATTGAAACAACAATTTGCAAGAAGAAAGGAACTAAATACTGGAACCCAAATTGGGGTTGGGGGGATGAGTACAATATAAGATTCAGGAAATAACTGTGTTGTACCTTTGTCTGCATTTCATCAATATGAAAATGGCCAATGCTTGCAGGGAAATTGAATGCCATAGGTCCTAATTGTTGTGGCGTCACACCCAGATTTTCGAAAAATAATAATTTCTTGATCAGCCCTTGGCTGCTGAGAGATAACACAGCTGGTGAGCGACTGATCACAAAACCCACCCACTCTCTTCGAATCCCTGCTCTTTCAAGCAACCCGATAAGCTCATCAAGTTCTGCTTGAGGCCGGCTTAGTATACAAGGTTGCCTTGTCAGGATGACACCTAAATCCCGACCATGCACATGCATGTGCTTCAACCATGCAACTCGCTCACATAGAACTTGCAAATTTTCCATCTTTAGATCAACTAGTTTCCCCACCCGTGGGATCGTCACGCTATTATGCTTCAACCACCTGGAACACATTTCTACAATACGTTACTTATGATGTTGCAAAACCTTCTGTGCAATTTTTTTATTTTAAAAGCAATAGGGTTGCTTTCTCTCTCTCATCACTCTCTCTGTGTCCATCTGCTTACTTGATAGATTCCACCACTTTGGTTCGATCAATGCAGGCTCGAGCTCGGGAAGCAAAGGATGATGTGACAAATTTGGAGTCGCCTTTGAGTGCAACTGCTTCAAGCATGATTTGATCGACAAAGGCAGGCATTTTGGCAACCACTTCTCTTGAATATCGAGGACTCATCTTTGCTGCTTGTAATGCTGCACATAAAGCTTCTGCAGTGTTCTTTCTGCGTATCTTCAGTGCTTCTCTCAATGCTACTTCCTCTTTGTCTAGAACAGCAACAACCTGTGCATCATCATCAGCAGCAGCAGCATTGCCTTGTTTTAACAATGACAACTTCTCTACTTCTGCAGCAGGAATCATGATGTTGTCGGGCCAAAAACTCTTGAGTGATGAACTCTGTTCTGTTCTTCTTCTCTCTTGCAAAAGCTGTCCAGTGTTGTTATGATGATGGGCACTACCAGTTCTGAAGCTGGATTTCTTCTCTGAACCACCAGAAATTCTTTCATGGTTGTTCCTTTGGATAGAATTTCCTCCTGCAGCAGGAGCAGCATTCCTTGCAGCAGCAGCACTCCAGGGTTTTCTCCTCTGAAGGGGAAACCCCAATTCTGCTCCTCCCCCCCTCCTTCCCCCTCCTCTTCCTGCTTCTGACCTCTCTTCCTCCACATAGCTTTTGCTTGCACCATTGCTTGCTCTTCTTCTGTCATGATCCCTCTTCCCCAACTGCCAAGAACCCCCCAGGATTTAGACATGTCTTTTATGCAAAACTGTGAATTCTCTCCCCAAGAGGTATTGAAAAAGACAAGATGGGTGTGTATGTCTCTGGAGATAGATACAGCAGTAGTACCTTCTTCTTACCGCCCTTCAAGACTGGTGTTCTGCTGCTGCCTTGATTCCAGGTTTCACTCTCAACTGTGTCGCTGCTACCCCTCCCTTCCGACCCCATCTTCTCCTCGACAGTAGTGAAGACTTTCGCATACCCAACAAGCGGCGGATGGTTACCATCGTCGTCGTCATCTCTTCTGATGCTTCTGCTTCTCCTGCTGCTTTTGTTGTGGTCGCTGGGTCTGGGTCCCTTCCAAGCAGCAGCAGCTACTGACAACAGACGACCCTGGACTCCTTGTTGTTCTTGCTGGAAATGGGTAAGAAATGGGTGCTGCTGCGGAACTTGTTGGAGATGGCGGCAGCACGAGAAGAAGATGGTGGAATCGTTCGAGAGGGAGAGAAAAGAATTGGAAGAAAACATTGTAATTCTTGCATCAAACTCCCAACAACAACAATAACAGCAACATCCTTCCAGCCATGAAGCATCCCATCGGTAGCTAGCAGCTGGATCATCAACTGTAGCAACCCATCATAATCTCAACCCAGAAGAAGAAGAAGAGAAAGAATCGATCTCTGAAGAATGCAAAGTCTCCTGAAGAATCTAGGTCGATAGATAGATCCATTCTGAAGAAGGAAGGAGGGGAAGCTCTAGTCTCGCTTGCTGGATGGATCCATCAAAACCCTAAAAGCCACCAAAACCTTCTTGATTGCATCATGGAAGGAAGGAAGATCTGCCAGGATTTTGAGCTTTTTTTAATTGCAGATGGGTAAGAATTAAGAAATCCTTTCTTCTTCACTTGCACATCTAGCTTCTTGTTGGACGGTGCCAAAACTCACTCTTGCTATCAGAATTGTTACTTTTTCGTCTCGGTTATCAAGTGCAAACTCTTGCTTAGGTTTCAGAAATAAAATAAATCTCTTGGTTATTATTATCAAGTGCAAAACTCTTGCTATCTATCAGAATTATTTTTTCAAGCTTGGTTGTTATCAAGTGCCAAAACATTCTTGCTGTTGTTACCAACAATGCTCAGAGTGTGCATTATTCATGAAGTTGTGATGAATGCATGCATGTCTGATTGATTTTTTAGCTCAATTTTCGATCTCCGGTTGTATGTAGGTAGGTAGTCATGCAAAGTATAGTGTTTCCAGGAGCATCTAGCAAGAGATAGGCAAGGTACTCTGGCTGGTGGCAGGATGGATGTTCTGATGCAATTCAACAATCCTCACATGGAATTTGAAGTCTTGCAGGAGATATCAAGGGTGCACAAACTGGAGTTTATTTTTCCATGAAATGCAAATGACAATAATAGGTATGATTACTCTTGTCCTTAATCGGTTTTGTTCCAGTGTTGCTCAGTGTGTGTGCTAGTTTGTATGTGTGGCATCATGTATGAGAAGATAGATCTTCATCAAGAGAAAAAACTATAAATACAGTAGTTGCAACTCTACCACTGTCTTTGAGGGTGCTTTGAACACCTTTCTTATTGCACCTGTCCAAAGAGTTCTGAAAGGGGAGAGAGGGTTAGTTGTGATAGGCTTTGACATATTGTTTTTCTTGCTCTTGAACACACATGTACATGTGCCTGATTGTGTGCATCTGTGACTGCTGTATATATGATATGGGATGTATTGACTTAATGCGCACCTTTGCGAAGTGCAAGAAAAGTAGAAATGATCATCAGCATACTAACTCACTTTGAAGGGTGCGCTTCACAAATGGGCACACTATGGAATGTCACTGCACTGACATGCCACCCATTCAGGATCATTTGCATGAAAGCCAATCATGTGACTTGGGTGTGTCTGCAAATTTGATGTGGGAGCCACTCCAGGAAGATCAATACATGGTCAGTTATCCAATACACCTACCATGAGACCATATATTTCATATGAGAGAACTTTGAACATGGTCAGTTGTTCAAAGTTCTCTCATATGAAATATATAGTCTCATGGTAGGTGTATTGGATGTGTGTGACTTCAGGTAGTGCTCTAAATGGGTAGCCGTTCTAGACTCTCAACTCCTGGCTGGATGTCTTGCGGTTTGTTTAGATTTGTGCACCCAGGCTGCTGCTATGAGGGTGTGATCTGAATGAAATCTGTTGAAGTAAAGAAAAGTTCTGGTTGAATCAATTGGCTTCTTGGTGTCTAAGGCTTCAAACTAACTGTGAGAATGTCACTCTGGATTGCCATTTAGTATGGTAATCCTGGAGACATGGGTTGAAGAAATAAGTTAAATCCCCTTGTCATGCTAGCTGAGAACTCAGGATTTGAAACTCCCGCCCCACCTGTTACAGTAAGCAGGAGCTGCTTCTTTCTGCCTTCATACTAGTGACACATTTAACTTCTGTAAGCTTTTTATGTTTGTATTGAGTGTTTCTGCCTGCATACTTACTTGCAACACATTTTGTGAATATTGTTGTTGTCGTCAATGAACCTTGCTTGTTTCTATGTCAAAACTGTTGAAATTTGAGAATTCAAGTCGAGGCTAGGCTGCAGTACCCACCCTGATTTCACCTTCAAATGGTGAAATTGCTTTGGCAAAAGGTGCTGACTGAAAACATTCTCTAGTGCATGTTCTATCTAGTTTTAATTTGTGCTAATATGGGACAGGATGGCATGGGGCTCTTAATACACCATCATGCGAAACTTGTGTCCTGGTGATTCCATCTCATCAACTGCAATCACCCATGTCCAAGGTTTAATAGGATTTTCAATGGTTTTCGAAACTCCTATTGATATTTGCTTTTGTTGGCTTTGCCTGGCTTATTGAGCCTGAAATGACTGAGTCTTTTGGCCTCGCCTATCAAGGCAAGGATATTGTGTTTAGATTCATTACAGAGTATATAGTAGCTGAAGGGATTTTGGCCCCCTAGGTAATAAATAATAGGTCTATTTTCGTATGAGGATTTTTGAAAGATGATATTTTGGGCTTGTGTTGAGACTTGAGATTAGTTATAGAGTTAATAATATCTTGAAGGATTTTTGGTTTCTTTTAGAGGATTTTTTGAAGATTATATTTTCGCATGGTGAAATATTTGAGTTTCCTTAACTCATCTTTTTGCCTTAAGCTAAGTTTTAATATAAATGGCAAGGCCACAGTGTGACAAACCCCTTGTTTACATTTGACAGGTCCATGTACCTATTGTTCCAAGATTATAAACAATTATGTAAAGGTGAGATTGGGCATTAATCCAAGAGCATAGAAGGAGGAGGAGGAGGAGGAGGTATGGTTTGTTATAACCATGGAATGGGAAGTGGGGTCAACTCCCATGGAGGGCAAAACCCGTTATCAGGACATGGGGCAGTACACCAGTGGACGGTCGCATGCAGGTTAGAAGCCATAACTCAGTGAGTGTGAAGACATGTGAAACACCTTGAGGCACCATTTGTCTGCCACCATAACTCTCATCACTCGCAAACAACTGGTTATATGTCTGGTATAAGAATCAGCTCAAGCTGCCCGATTAGATTACCGCATATAATCTCACACTCCCACAGCTCTATTATATGCGGTAACCTGGCAGCTCTTGCACAGTTACCTAGTCCATAACCACAACTCTCTTGTGCTATATATTGGTCAGGTTATTGATCAACTAGTGAGTCTTCAAGCCCCAGGTCATTTGGAGGTTGCTTGAAAACCTGAACCTGGTGTGGTATGGTGTGGTGTGGTGTTGGGGGGAGGAGGGAGGTGTGCTGTCAAGTCCTTGGAGAAATAAATTCAGCATGAGTACTTAGTCCCCATTTTTATGGGTAGTATTATTACAAAAGTTTGCAACTGTTGCAAGATTTATTATTGCGATATGGCCTGTGAATGTGAGACTCGTAGTAATAATAGTCAGTCAGAGCAGATTTTACAGCAAAAAGGGATGGATACCTAATGCCGTAGAACCAATTGGTTATTGGGGAATGAAGGAGGGGTGATGCCGTAGGATCAATTGGCTATTGGGGAATGAAGAAGGGGTGATGCCGTAGGACCAATTGGTTATTGGAGAATGAAGGGGTTGATACGGTAGTAGCAGTGATTTGGTTATTGGGGAATGAAAGGGGTGATGCCGTAGCACCAATTTGGTTATTGGGGAATGAATGAAAGGGGTGATGCCAATTAGGGTTATTGGGGAATGAAGGTGTGATGCCAAAGGACCAATTAGGGTTATTGGGGAATGGAGGCTTCACACCAAAGGACCAATTAGAATTATTGTGGAATGAAGGGGTGATACCAAAGGACCAATTAGGGTTACTGGGGACTGAAGGGGTGATGCCAAATGAGCAATTAGGGTTTTTGACGAAGGAAAGGGTGATGCATGCCTCAGGAGCAATTGAGTTATGAGGGAATGAATTTTTTTGTTCCTCATGCCATATAGGTGGTGGTGAGTCTTATTAGGTTGCGGTTTACCTAGTCTACATTTGCTCTCTTTTTGTGTTGTTTTGTTTTGTTTTGGTGGTTGTGTTTCTTCTTAGGGTTTTTTGGACTGGTTTTTCATTTTTTGAAAAAACCCTATGGAGGTGCCTGGATTCTGTTCTACAGAAGTTTGCATTGAAATCAGGCCTGCACTGTGACTCCAGGATTTCTTTCTGCTCTTCATGTCCTTTGGTTCAGACACCATGATGGGAGATCCAGCTTTGTACTGAAAGTATTTCATGTTTTTTTGCACACATAATTATCATGTCCTGCACATATGCTGCCATGTCGGCGCCCCTAAGATGCTTTCTTGCAAGGGGATGATACTATGATCTACCCTATCACTGCTTTTTCTCTTCTTCTTCTTTTCTAAATATTTTTAAAACAAATTGTGGTGTAGCCAAGGTGGTGGTGACCATCCAACAAACTGTTTAGCCAAGTTTTGGCTATAAAAAGGGGCAAGGGAAAAAAAAAAAACCCCAGCCCTAGGCATACTCCTATATATAAATGGTATAGAAATGTGGCAATTTTTTTGGAATTTCTTTTTGCAATTTGGAAACAGAAAACCCTTAAAAGATTCACTTTATTCAGTTTCTTTTAAAAAATCACCAAGTATCACAACTTCTCCAATTTAGAAATAAATAAATAAATAAACACTGGATCATACTATAGGGGTCCTTAGTTCAGTAATTAATTAATTTAATTAATTAGTTTTGTGCTGAGTGCATATACCCCTTCAAATCCCTAGATTTAACTTAATTGTGATTGACCAGTGTTTTTTTGGATTACCAAAACTTGAAAACTTTGATAAGATCCTCAACCCCACCAACCCACAACTTCATTGTTGTCCTCCACTTTTAAAGTTAATGTAGCCCCTTGTTTTAAGGCTAACTTAATATTTTACAAACAAAATGTGTGAAATGAGTGACATTTGTGCAAAATTTGATCTCTTTGCAGTAAAGCCTCTTATAAAAACTTTTCAACTTTCTTTTTTTGTTCTTCTTCTTCTCTCTCTCTCTTTTTTTTTTTTTTTTAAAATATTTGGGGGGGGGAGGGGGGGTTGGGGTTTAATTTTGTTTATAAGGTTGGTGTTTTGGGCTCGCAATCAAAAACAAT
>Ga0116230_10004620_pt1 | contig 13487 bp, 10 predicted proteins | sample S1TSphfallax_3_FD_88678 | JGI IMG/M metagenome (GOLD analysis project Ga0116230, IMG submission 88678) | Host-associated microbial communities from peat moss isolated from Minnesota, USA - S1T2_Fd - Sphagnum fallax MG | ecosystem: Host-associated > Plants > Peat moss > Unclassified | place...
TGTTCACGAGCAAGGCCAAGGCGTCGGCGCATTTGACCGCCGGTGCGAAGAAGGTCGTGATATCGGCGCCGGGCGCCGAGGACGTGGATGCCACCATCGTTTACGGCGTGAATCACGCGGTATTGAAGTCCACCGACACGGTGATCTCGAACGCCTCGTGCACGACCAACTGCCTGGCGCCGCTCGCCAAAGTATTGCATGCGGAAATCGGCATCCTCGCCGGCGTCATGACCACCATCCACTCGTACACCAACGATCAGGTGCTGACCGACGTGTACCATGCGGACCTGCGCCGAGCTCGCTCGGCTACCATGTCGATGATTCCGACCAAAACCGGCGCCGCGGCGGCGGTGGGTCTGGTGCTGCCCGATTTGAAGGGCAAGATCGACGGCTTCGCGATTCGCGTGCCGACCATCAATGTGTCCATCGTCGATCTGTCCTTCAATGCGGCCCGCAAGACCACGATCGAGGAAATCAATGCCGCCGTGAAGAAGGCGGCCAACGGCGAACTGAAGGGCATTCTCGCTTACAGCGATGCGCCGCTGGTGTCGGTGGACTTCAATCATGACCCCGCGTCTTCAACCTACGATGCCACCTTGACCAAGGTCATTCAGGGCACCATGGTCAAGGTCTGCGCGTGGTATGACAACGAATGGGGCTTTTCCAATCGCATGCTCGACACGACTCTGGCGTGGTCGAAGGCCTGAGAGTTCACCGGGGGTAAGGACACACCATGAAAATCATAAAAATGTCGAGCCTGGACTTGTCCGGCAAGCGTGTGTTGATTCGCGAGGATCTGAACGTGCCCATCAAGGACGGTGTGGTCACCAGCGATGCACGCATCCGCGCCGCCTTGCCGACGATTCAGGCCGCTTTGACGGCCAAGGCACACGTGCTCGTGATGTCGCACCTGGGCCGGCCCACCGAGGGAGAATTCTCCGAGGAGCTGTCTTTGGCGCCCGTCGCCAAGCGGTTGTCGCAGCTGCTCGGCGTGCCCGTGGCACTCAAGCGCGACTGGGTCGACGGGGTCAGCGCCGCTGCCGGCGAGGTCGTACTCCTGGAGAACGTGCGCTTCAACAAGGGCGAGAAGAAGAACGCCGACGAACTGGCACGGAAAATGGCCGCCCTCTGCGACATCTACGTCATGGATGCGTTCGGCACCGCGCATCGCGCGGAGGCCAGTACGCACGGCGTGGCGAAGTATGCGGCCGTGGCCTGTGCCGGACCCCTGCTGGTCAGTGAATTGTCGGCGCTCGAGACGGCGCTGGAAAAACCGGCGCGGCCGCTCCTGGCGATCGTGGCGGGTTCGAAGGTATCGACCAAGCTCACCGTGCTGGAATCCTTGTTGGGCAAGGTCGATCAACTCATCGTCGGCGGCGGCATCACGAACACGTTTCTCGCGGCATTGGGTCTCAACGTGGGCAAGTCGTTGCACGAACCGGACATGCTCGACATCTGCAAACGCCTGCTCGAGCAATCGAAGGCCCGCGGCATCGTGATTCCGATGCCCACCGACGTGGTCGTGGCCACGGAATTTTCGGCCAAGGCCGAGGCCGACGTGAAGCCAGTGGGCGAGGTCGCCGACAACGAAATGATCTTGGACATCGGGCCCGACTCGGCCGAACAGATGGCGAAGCTCATTGCGGCGGCGGGCACGGTGCTCTGGAACGGTCCAGTCGGGGTGTTCGAGTTCGAGCAATTCGGGGAAGGCACACGCACGCTCGCCAACGCGATCGCGCGCAGCAAGGCATTTTCTCTGGCCGGCGGCGGCGACACGCTCGCCGCGATCGAGAAATACGGCATCGAAGACAGCATTTCCTACATCTCCACGGGCGGCGGCGCCTTCCTCGAATTCGTCGAGGGCAAGAAGCTGCCCGCGGTCGAGATACTGGAGGCCCGAGCCCCGTGAGCTTCCAGGTGCGGCGGACCAAGATCGTCGCCACGCTGGGGCCTGCGACGGATGACCCCAAAGTGTTGACGGACATGGTTCGCGCAGGCGTGGACGTGGTACGGCTCAATTTCTCGCACGGCGCGGTAGCCGACCACGCGCGCAGGCTCGACCTCGTGCGGTCGGCGGCGAAGGCGGTCGGTCGCTACGTCGGCGTTCTGGGCGACCTCCAGGGGCCAAAAATCCGCATCGACCGCTTCGTCGCCGGCAAGGTACAGCTCGCCGACGGCGCCGATTTCGTGCTGGATGCGAGCCTGGGCGTCACGGAAGGCACGGAGCACTCCGTGGGCATCGCCTACAAGAAGCTGCCCGCGGACGTGTTCGCCGGTGACGTGCTCTTGCTCAACGATGGTCAGATCAGCCTGCAGGTGGTCGGTATCGACGGACCGCGCATCCGCACCCGCGTGCTCGTCGGTGGTGAACTCGGCAATAACAAGGGCATCAATCGGCAGGGGGGAGGCTTGTCCGCGGGCGCCCTCACGGACAAGGATCGCGCCGATATCGTCGCGGCGGCCGAGCTGAAAGTGGATTATCTGGCCGTGTCGTTCGCGCGAGATGCCAACGACATGAACGAGGCGCGCGAGCTCCTGCGCAAGGCGGGCGGCCATGGGCTCCTCATTGCCAAGATCGAGCGCGCCGAGGCGATCAAGAATCTGGCCGACGTCGTCAAGGCGAGTGACGGCGTCATGGTCGCGCGCGGTGATCTCGGCGTGGAAATGGGATTCGCGGAACTCGCCGGACTGCAGAAACTCATCATTCATGAGGCACGGCACCAGAACCGCCTCGTCATCACGGCGACCCAGATGATGGAGTCGATGATCGTCGCCACCATACCGACGCGCGCCGAAGTGTCGGACGTCGCCAATGCGGTCATGGACGGCAGCGACGCGGTCATGCTGTCCGCCGAGACCGCCGCCGGCAAGCACCCGACCAAGGTGGTCGAGGCCATGGCGCAGATCATCGAGGGCGCCGAGAAGTACCAAGGCGCGCACGTCCGCATTCGCGTGCGCAGCAGCGGCTACTTCGAGCGCACCAACGAGGCCATCGCGGCGGCCGTCATGTATACCGCGAATCATCTGCACGTCAAAGCCATCGCCGCGCTCACCGAATCGGGCGAGACGGCGCTGTGGATGTCGCGCGTGCGCTCGGACATCCCGATCTATGCGTTCACGCGCCAGGAAGCGACCCGCTCCCGCGTCACCCTGTACCGGGGCGTGTATCCCGTGGCGTACGATCTCACCGACGAGGATCGCAAGGCGTTTTACTTCAGCATCTTCCACCTGATGCTCGACTTGAAGCTCGTCAACGAAGGCGATTTGATCATTCTGACCAAGGGCGAACTCACCGGCGTGGCGGGCAGCACGAATTCCATGCAGATACTCAAAGTCGAGAGAAAGTAGCCGATGGCCACCGAATTTCGCGGCACCGACCGCTACATCGCCACCGAGGAACTCATGGCGGCCGTGAATGCCGCGGTGGTGCTGTCCAGGCCCCTGCTCATCAAGGGTGAACCCGGCACGGGCAAGACGCTGCTCGCCATGGAGATCGCCCGATCGTTGGGGAAGCCGCTGTACGAGTGGCACATCAAGTCGACCACCAAGGCGCAGCAGGGGCTATACGAATACGATGCGGTGTCGCGCCTGCGCGATTCGCAGCTCGGTGATCCGCGCGTCAAGGACATTCACAACTACATCGTCAAGGGCAACCTCTGGGAGGCATTCGACTGCGAGACGCAGCCGGTGCTGTTGATCGACGAGATCGACAAGGCGGACATCGAATTTCCGAACGATCTGTTGCGCGAGCTCGATCGCATGGAGTTCTACGTGTACGAGACGCGCGAGACCATCCGCGCGCGGCACCGGCCGGTGATCATCATCACCAGCAACAACGAGAAGGAACTTCCCGATGCGTTCCTGCGCCGGTGCTTCTTCCATTACATCCGCTTTCCCGACGAGGCGACGATGACGCGGATCGTCGACGTGCACTTCCCGGATTTGAAGCGCGAATTGCTGCGCGAGGCGCTCTCGACGTTCTTCAAGATCCGGGAGACGCCGGGCTTGAAAAAGAAGCCCACCACGTCCGAATTGCTGGACTGGATCAAGCTCCTGGTGAGCGAGGACATTCCGCCCGAGGCGCTGCGCAGCGACGATGCCAAGAAGCTGATTCCCCCCTTGTACGGCGCACTGCTCAAGAACGAACAGGACGTGCACCTGTTCGAGCAGCTGCTATTCCTCAATCGCCGGAACGCGCGCTAGGCGCCGGCTACAGGCGTCAGGCTGCCAGGTTCCGAACTCCGTAACGCATGCTGGTCCGGTTCTTCTTCATGCTCCGAGCCGCCGGTATTCCGGTGTCGATCACGGAATTGTTGACGCTGCTCGAGGCACTCAAGGCTGGCTTGGGCGATGTCAGTGCGGAGCGCTTTTATTTCCTCGCGCGAACGTGCCTGGTCAAGGATGAAAGGTACTACGATCGCTTCGACCAGGTGTTCGCCGCGCATTTCAAGGGTGCCGAGGAGTTGTTTGCACACCTGATGAAGGAACTCCCGGCGGACTGGCTCAAGAAGCTGGCGGTGCGCGACCTCACCGAGGCTGAGAAAGCCGAGGTGGAGGCCTTGGGCGGCTGGGACAAACTCATGGAGACGTTGAAGAAGCGGCTCGAGGAGCAGCAGGGTCGGCATCAGGGCGGCAACAAATGGATAGGCACGGCTGGCACGTCGCCGTTCGGTGCCTATGGCTACAACCCGGAAGGCGTGCGGATCGGTCAGGACGGCTCGCGCAACCGCAGCGCCGTGAAGGTGTGGGACAAGCGTGAATTCGCGAACCTCGACGACTCCGTCGAACTCGGCACGCGCAACCTCAAGCTCGCGCTACGCAAGCTGCGGCGCTTTGCGCGGCGCGGCGCGGCGGACGAATTCGCGCTCGCCGATACCATCGACGCCACGGCCCGTTCCGGCGGTTGGCTCGACATCAAGATGTTGCCCGAGCGGCGCAACGTCATCAAAGTGCTGCTGTTGCTCGACGTCGGCGGTTCGATGGACGATCACGTCAAGACCTGCGAGGAGCTGTTCTCGGCCGCCCGCAGCGAGTTCAAGCATCTGGAGCATTTCTATTTCCACAACTGCACCTATGAGCGGTTGTGGCGCGACAACCGGCGCCGCTTCAACGAGACCATCGGCACGATGGAGGTCATGCGCACGTATGGCGCGGATTGGAAGCTCATCTTCGTCGGCGACGCGACCATGAGCCCGTATGAAATCACCTATCCCGGCGGCAGCGTGGAGCACTCCAACGCAGAGCCCGGTAGCGTGTGGCTCAAGCGACTGACGAAGGCCTACCCCAAGTTCGTCTGGATCAACCCACAGCCGCAAGGCGGCTGGCGTCATACCCAATCGATCGCGGTGCTGCGTGAACTGTTGGAGGGGCGCATGTATCCGCTCACCCTGTCGGGTTTGGACGATGCCATCGCCGCGTTGAGTTAGTGCACCCCGGCCATGCGCAGCACGAAGAACAGGGCCGCACCGAACAAGGCCGCGCCGAGCACCACGCACACGGGCAGAGTCAGCACCCACGCCAGGATGATGTTGCGCACGGTTTCTTTCTGGATGCCGGAACCGTTGGCGACCATGGTGCCGGCAATACCGGACGACAGTATGTGCGTGGTACTCACGGGCAGACCCAGCTGGTCGGCGGCTTCGATGGTGGCGAAGGCCACCAATTCCGCCGAAGCGCCCTGAGCATAGGTCAGATGTGCCTTGCCGATTTTTTCGCCGACGGTCACGACGATGCGCTTCCAGCCAATCATGGTCCCCAAGCCGAGCGCCAGCGACACCGCGATCTTCACCCAGAGCGGCACGAAATTGGTGAGACGCTTCAACGACTTCTGGTAGCTGCTCGCGGCAGCCGCGTCCAGGGCTGGGGGCAGTTGATGGGACTTTTGCAGGCGCCCCAGCGCTTCGCCGACCAGGTACACGTCGAGTCGCAAGGCGATGCGGTCGGCGCTCGCCAAAGAGGACAAATCGTGCAGCGGGCCCAGGCGCTCGGCCACACGGCGATTCAGGGCGGCCACGGCCGGCAGCGTGTCCGGCGCGCTGCGGCCGGATTGAAAGTATCGCGTCAGCTCCTTCTGCGCCGATCGGGCATCGGTTGCGGCGCCGGCGGGTGGGCGCGATTCCGGCAGCGCGTCCAGGGACCGGGAGAACCCGGCGGACGTCACGGCAAGCTGACTGAGGGTCGCCGGCGAGGTATTCAAATCAAGCGCGAACGTGGCAGGCAGGATGCCGACCAGGATCAACACGATGAGTCCCATGCCCTTTTGGCCGTCGTTCGAACCGTGCGCGAAGCTCACCCCGGTGCAGGTCAGGACGAGCAGCGCCCGAATGGCCGGCGGCGGTGGCTTGTCGCCATCGGGCGCCTTGTACAAGGCGGGATTACGCAGTACCTTCTTCGCAATTAGCAACAGAGCGGCTGCCAAGACGAAGCCGATCAGCGGGGAGAACAAGAGCGCCTTGACGGTGTCTTCCACCTTGGCCCAATTGATGCCGTCTCCGAAGGCGCTGTCGGGGCTCAAGAGTGAGTTCATGAGTCCCACGCCGACGATGGAGCCGATCAAGGTATGCGAGCTGGACGCCGGCAGACCCAGATACCACGTGCCCAAATTCCAGGTGATGGACGATATGAGCAGGGCGAAGACCATGGCAAAGCCGGCGCCCGACCCGACATTGATCACGAGTTCGACGGGAAGCAGTGCAACAATGCCGAAAGCAACGGCGCCGCTGGAGGTTAGGACACCGATTAGATTCCACGCACCCGACCACACGACCGCTTGAGTGGGCTTCAACGCGTGCGTGTAGATCACGGTGGCCACGGCATTGGCCGTATCGTGAAATCCGTTGACGAATTCGAAGCTCAGCGCCAGTAAGATCGCGAGGCACAATAAGACGGCGGTGGGAAGATCGATGCCCAAGCTCGATAGCATGAAAGACCCTTGATGCGCTGCGTCCGTCGGTGGCGTGCACACTAGGGCGGATAGATGACAGGAATGTGACGGGGGGCAGGTTATGAAAGCGGAACGGTTGCAACTGGTAGGGATGGAGCGGGCAAGATATTTTTTCCCGACGGCCATCTGCGCGTATCTGGCCGGGCTCTGCCTGATCCTCATCGTCACGTCCGCCTTCCTTGCCAGCCTACAGAACTCCGTCGCGGTGGCCGCCGCCGGCGTGTTCGGCCTATTGGTGACGGGCGGACTCGGGCTCGTGTTCTGGAATGCCCAGCGCCGCGATCTGCAATACACGAGCGTGCGCACCGATGCCGATCCCGAGGCGAATTATGAGGCCGTGCGGGCCGCCATGCTGGCCACCGGCTGGCAAATCGTGCGTGAGGACCCGCCGCGTCGGCTCGATGCCCAGACGTCGGCGTTGTTGCTGGAGGTGGGCGAGCGCATCACGGTCCGATTTCGCGGTGCGGAGGTCCTGGTCGCCAGCATCTGCGATCCCAGCGTGGGGTTCTCGCTGGTGGGGCGTCGACACTGTGCGGAGCATCGCGCGTTGGTGCGCAATGCCGTGCTGCATGGCATGACTCCGGCCGTGGCGAACGAGGAAGCGCACTAGTACCGATAGCGCTTCAGGCTGTCGCGGCGCTAGGCTTTAGGCTGTGACTTTCGCACCCGTGATCAGGCGCTTCGGGGCATCGATGCGCCGCACCAGCGGCGGCTTGGAATGGATGAGCGCGATGCTCATCCACACCGCAACGCTGAAATAAAGCGACATCCACGCGACTTCGTTCTTCCAATCGGCCCAGGCGTGCGACACCACGTGGCGGTGCGCGACATCGAGCAGGCCTTGGGTCAGCGTCAAGTAATGCCGGGACGCGGCCTCGTCGGCGAGCCAACGCGTCCAATACATGGGCACGTCGACCGTAAACATGAAGCCGACATAGGCGAGGCCCGCCAGGCACCACGCCGCGAGCACGGGCCGCCGCGCGGGCGCTGTGCGCGGCAGGAGCACGACGACGCTCGCGACCAGCAATGCCACCGCGAGCCCCCACAGCGACTCTTCCGCCACATGACCCACGTTGTCCGTGGTCAACACCGAAAACCAAGAACAGGTCTCGGCGATGACGATCAGCGGCACGAGGGCCAGCGCGACGACCTTGCCGACCACGCTGCCGGTGGCGCGGGAACTCTCGCGCAGGATCAACGCCCACTGGCCGACGAAACAGAGCTCGGCCAGCGTCGCCACCGAGCGCCCCACCAAGACGCTGGCAAAGGCGTTGTCGAACAGGCAGATGCGCGGCACGTCGTAGACCAAGAACACGCAGCGGTAGGCACAGCCGAACACGTAAACCCCAGCTAGGCCGACTAGCAGGCGGCGGGTGGCGTACGATTCGGGACTCATCGTGTGCCGACGCTGCGCGAGCCGGCGCCATGAGACCGTCCAGGCAATGATGTTGACGGCCCCCACGGCGCACAGGAAATACCACCAAGACGTGACTGTCATCATTCCGTCATGATGACATGCTAAGGGGCCGACGCCAACGGTTCGGATCGGCAAATTTTCTGGAGCATCCGCTTCGCGGCGTCGAGCGCCGCATCGATGGCGGGGCGCCGGTAGTCCCACATCGGCTCCGGGCCCGGCGGAAACACCACCATGGTGGCATTCGCCTCGAACAGCAGCACGGAGCCGTCTGGGGCCAGCGCGAAATCGATGCCGGCATACTCCAAACCGAGTTCGCTGCCGATGTGTTGCAGCGCCGAAATGGCCTTTAATCCGAGCGTGGCCGGCATGTCCTCGAGAAAACGCCGTTCCTCCGCCCGGTAGGCGGCATTCTCAGCCATATTCGACGAAAAATAATGGACCTTCCACTCGGTGGAAATGGCCAGGTGCAGGGGATAAGCCACGCCATCGATGAACATGACGCGGTATTTCCGATACATACCGTCGGCGCCTCGGGTGTCCAGAAACGAAATCACGAGCAGGGCTGGATTTGCGAGCGGCGCCGCGCTTGGTGGCGGGGCGAGGCTGTCGGTGGGGACGCCTGCGAGCGAGGCGACGGCCGACGCCAGGGTGCCGGGCCCTTCGACCCGGACGAAATGTTCGCCGGTATGGAACCCAGGTCGGCGCAGCAGCAGCGGGAACTGAAGGTCACGGGCCTCGAGTATGTCGGTCGGGCTCAAGGTTTCTATGTGCGGCGCGATCACGCCGGGCAGCAGCGCGAGCCGCCGCGCCACTGCGGCGCGACCGGTGGTCGCAACGCGTTCCGGGCGATTGATCACGGGCGCGGCCGTGTGCGCGAGCAGGTCGGCGGCGCGGGCGAGCGCCGCGTGACAGAGATCGGCATCGCCGATGGCGTTCACCACGAGCGCATGCGGTGGTAGCGCCATGTCGTCCGGATAGAAATCGGCGTAGACGGCGGTTATCGCGAACTGCCGGTCATTGATCCAGCGCTGGGTGGGAATGTTGCCGCCGCGGGCCGACACGAGCAGCAGCAGCGGTACCGCCGCTCCCTTGCCACGATAGGGCTGCGCGACCGTGGCGTGACCGCTAAACCCAAGCTCATAGTGCCGCTCGGCCGCGGCCGGGTTGCTGTACTGCAGCGCCCACGCCATGCCCTGATGGGCTTCGTGCAGACCCGGGTCCCGCGTCAGTGCCAACGCATAATGCGAGCGGGCACCGGCCAGGTCATCGTCTTGGCGTAGTGGGTTGGCGAGATTGACGTGCGCGATGGCATTGCCGGGATGATGTTTCACGGCCTCGAGGTACGCCGTGCGCGCCGCCGACCGAAACCCGCCCGACAGCGCGAGATTGCCGAGTTCGGTCAGGGCATCCAGGTGGGTTGGATCGGCACGCAGCACCTCGATGTACGCCGCCTGCGCAGCCGAATCCTCGCCGCTCGCAGTCAGGGCGCGTGCACGCTGCAAAGTTGCGTCGACATCCATGCGTCACCACGTTGTCACAATTTTGTGAATGCGCGAGTCGGCGACATCTTACCCGCATGAGCGGTATTGCCGCCTCGCGCCGTCACGCCGTGTCGAAGATCATCCCATCGCATGCTGAACCATCTCGACCCGGCGTCGGCACTCGCCATCGGCTTACTGATTTTTGCGCTCATCATGGTGATGCTGTTCGAGGCCACGAACGGCTTTCACGATGCGGCCAACGCGGTCGCCACCGTTATTTACACCCACTCGCTCAAGCCCGGACAGGCGGTCGTACTGTCCGGCGTCATGAATTTCATCGGCGTCTTGGCCGGTGGCATCGCGGTGGCGTACGCGTTGGTGGAACTCTTGCCGGCGGACGTGCTGTCGCCGCCCGATGGCGGCCCGGCGGTCGCCATGCTGGTCTCGCTGTTCAGCGCCGCCCTCATTTGGAACGTCGGCACGTGGTGGTTCGGACTACCGAATTCCAGTTCCCATTGTTTGATCGGTGCGCTCATCGGCGTTGCCGTGGGCAATGCGCTGGTCCGTACGCGCAGCCTCGCCGAGGGTGTGCACTGGGCGCAGGTGTGGACGGTGCTGGAAGCGCTGGCCGTATCGCCCATTCTGGGATTCGTGCTCGCCGGCGCGCTCTATTTCGTCTGTCGCAAGACATTGCACGACAAGCATCTCTACGAACCGGTCACGAATAAGCCGCCGATCTGGTGGATGCGCGGCATCTTGATCTTGACCTCGAGCGCGGTGAGCTTCGCGCACGGCACGAACGACGGCCAGAAGAGCATCGGCCTCATCATGCTCACCATCATCGGGATCTTTCCCGCAACATATGCCCTAAATCCACAGCACGGCCCGTTGAGCGACCTGGCGGCCATCGTCCAGCAGGCCGAGCCGTTCGTGCGCCGCTACGGTGACGATGAAAAAGAGCAGGCACTTGGCGCGGCACGCTCGATTCGGGATCTCGCCAAGGCAGGCGCGGGAAGCGGGCTGGGCGCGGGTAGCGGCACGGATGCGGGTAGCGGCACGGGCACTGCGGGCGGTTCGGTGGCCGGGCGACGCGCGTCGTTGCGCGACGACGTATACCAAGTCATCTCGGAATTGAAGCATGCCGAAGAGGCCAAGGGCATCAGCGCCGATGACAAGCGCAAGGTCAAGGACCTGACCACGAGGCTCGGGCAGGCGGTCGAATACGCGCCGATTTGGGTGCGCTTGCTGAGCGCCGTCTGTCTCGGCGTGGGCACGATGATTGGCTACCGGCGCATCGTCACGACCCTCGGCGAACGCCTCGGCAATCAGCATTTGACGCCGGCCCAAGGCGCATCGGCCGAAGTGGTGTCGGCCCTGTTGATCGGCACGGCGGGGTTCTCTGGTTTGCCGGTGAGTACCACGCACATCGTCACGTCCGGAATCGCGGGCACCATGGTGTCGTCGGGGGCGGGACTGCGCTACGGCATGATCTCGCGCATCGTCACGGCTTGGGTGTTCACGTTGCCGGTGACGATGGCGGTCGCCTGCGGCCTGTACTATTTCCTCGCGAGCCCGCGATTTTGAGCGCTACGGACTACCGGAAGCGCACGCCCTGACGGGCAAGCTCTTTTTGCACGGCACCGATGTCGAGCCGGTCGAACGGTTCGTCGCGCCGCACCGAGATCGCCGCGGCGACGCCGGCGCCCTGGCCGCCGACGGCACAGCACATCATGTTGCGTGCCGACGCATGCGATATCTTGTCGCCGCCGATCGAGCGCCCGGCCACGAGCAGATTGCCGATCCCGCGCGGCACCAGCGATCGGTAGGGCACGTGCCAATAGCGCCCCGTCGTCGGCAGAATCAAGACGCCGTAACCGTCGATGAATTCGGGGAAGATGCCGATTGCGTCGTCGAAGCGCGCTTGTTCGCGCACGTCGGTGCCGGTGAGATTGTAGAGTGCGTCGATCTTGCGAGTATCGCGTATCCCCAAGGTCATGCCGAAGTTCCGCAGTTTGGCGCCGGCGCAGCCGGGCATGAAGGCGCGTAGCGCTTCCATGGCATGGATGGCCTCGCGTCGGCCGCGGATCTCGCCGCGCGTCAGATCATTGGGGTCGGTGCCGTCGATTTCGGGCATGTGCACGAGGTTCAGATAGGTAAGGTCACCCTGATCGGTCACCGTGCCCCACGTGCCGGCGATGGTCTTGAGATTCGGCGGGATCAGGCCGGCGGCGAGCGCTTGTTGGAAGGGCTTGCGCAGAAAGGGGGAGAACAACGTGTCCTCTTTGCCCGTGGTCTCGTAATCCCATTCGCCGTTGCCCGACCAATCGGCGTAAGTCTGAGGATCGGCTTTGACGGCGTCGATGAAGCGCCGTTTGTCCACGCCGCTCATGGAGAACATGACCGAGGCCGACATCATTTCCTGCTTCGGCAGCTTGTGCACGGGTGCTCCCGCGCGCGCCGCGATGTCCGCATCGCCGGTGGCATCGATGACGCGCTTCGCGAGGATGGCTTCGCGGCCCGCCTTGCTTTCGGTGATGACGCCGCGAATGGCGCCGTGTTCGACGATGGGCGCCACGCCCAATCGGTGCAGAAGGGGCGTGACGCCGGCCTCTTCGACCAACACGTCGGCCACCCACTTGAACATCTCGGCATCGAGCGCATGGCTCAAGGATTGCGGCTCGGGCATGGCCGCGCCCATGGCTTTGGCGCGCTCCTCGAACTCGATGCCGATGCCCTCGCAGTCCACGGTGTTCTCGTGGCGGTACCACGCGAAACCCTCGACGCCGACCTGGGTGATGTTGCCGCCGAAGCAGCCATTGCGGTCGACGAGCGCGGTGCGTGCACCGGCGCGGGCTGCGGCGAGCGCTGCTGCGAGACCGCCGGGGCCGCTGCCCACGACCAGCACGTCGGTTTCGAGGATCACGTCCACGCTTCGCGCGGGTTCCAAGACATGTCGCCCGGTCGAATCGGCCATTTCACATATCCGTCACAATTGCATGGTGCAATCACGCGCCATCTTAGTCGGTGCGCGTGTGTTTTTGTTACCACGAGCGCGGCGGCGGAGGGCGGCGGTAGCGAAAAAAAGCATGGGCGCTGCCTAAGATGGATCGCGGCGCTTTTGATGTATCCGCGCAACAATTGTTGGGATGTTCTTGTACGGGGCGCCGAAAGCTGTTATCAACGGAACTGCTTTGCGGCACGCAAAGCAAAATTCAAACAAGGGAAGGGATGGGAAGATGAACTCAAATTCGAAGTTGTCCTACGCTATTGCCGCCATTCTGAGCGGCACGCCCTTGGGGTTGTCCTTTGCGGCGACGGCCACCGATTCCGCCACGAACGATTCCGACAGCATCCAAGAAATCACCGTGACCGCGCAGCGCCGCAACGAGTCGATCCAGGACGTGCCCATCACGATTCAGGCGATCACCGGCGACACCCTGAAACAGCTCAACGTCTCCACCTTCGACGATCTCTTGCGGTACACGCCGAACGTCACGTTCAGCGGCAACGGCCCGGGCACGGGCAATATCTTCATGCGCGGATTGAGTTCCGGCGGTTCGGGCAACCAGTCGCAATCGACGACGGCACCATTCCCGAACGTGGCCCTGTATCTCGACGACCAGTCCATGCAATTCCCCGCGCGCAA
>Ga0116230_10004622_pt1 | contig 13484 bp, 13 predicted proteins | sample S1TSphfallax_3_FD_88678 | JGI IMG/M metagenome (GOLD analysis project Ga0116230, IMG submission 88678) | Host-associated microbial communities from peat moss isolated from Minnesota, USA - S1T2_Fd - Sphagnum fallax MG | ecosystem: Host-associated > Plants > Peat moss > Unclassified | place...
AGAATGAGTTCTAACCACTTTGTGTGGTTTCATGCAGGCCCGTGTGAGTGAGTAAAGCTTGTCCACTCTTCCTAGTCTTTCCCGGGACTTCTAGCACGCCCCTTTTACCCCCCTCTAGTGCTGAAAGTCGAGATCGTGCCCCAAGTTCCAACCGCTTCCGCATTGCCGCATACTTGGACCCTCAAGTGGGTCTACAAGGAACTTGGGGGCGCAACAAAACTGGTACACCATGCAATATTCTTTCTAGCAATATAATCTATAGCACATTTTTGAAGAACTAATATGGACCAAAAAAAACAAATTGGCCTACCATCAAGGCATAATGAATGCATGTGACTACTTATCACTACTCCCATTGACTTCATTAGCACCTAATGTATCGACAAGTATACAAATCAATTCAAATCAAGTCGATTTTTTTTGTACAAAACTTTACAACATGTCGCTCTCTAATTTATAGAAACAAAATGAATAGTCACTCATGACATTGTCTATTTATGCCAAGGGATATGATTATCAAGAAAAACATTTTCAATTACTGCCATGTTACCACATCTAATTCCTTTGAAAAAAGATTGGAAAATAAACAAGACAAACTCAATTGGTCAATTGAAATATATTGGAATTCTATAATGTAAGAAGTGGTATAACTATTACCATTATAACCATCATACAAGTTATTACCATATAGAAATTTCAACCTCATTCATGTTTTATTACCATAAGAATTATTACTATTCACAAATTGATCATAATTACAACATTAACCTTTTAATGATCAAAGATTAAAGGAAGTAATTGGTAATGTAAAAGATCTCCCTACTGATCTTGTCAACATAATAAACCAAAAACACATTGGAGCCGTGAGAGGAAGAGAATAGCACAAGAAGATGATATAGGCTTAACAAAAATAGACATAGGTAATTGAATTAGCTAGAATGAAGCTTGGAGTAGAGCAAGTCAATATTTTGCTAAAACATATGGATTTGCAAAAGAAATATATGCAACTACATAGTCATCCTAGATGATGTTGAGGAGGTTGTTGTTCCAAATGTCAAAACAACTCAACATTTCAATGATGTTGAACTTGATGTACAAAAGGGGGATATATTTGCAGAATATGATGCACAAGAAGTTGTTGCACTTTCACAAGTTGCAACTTATGTGAAGTGCCCACATCAAATATTTAGCACAATTGATTGGCTATTGTTACATCGACATATGAATACTTAATCTATAATGGTCAAGCAAGGTGGAGAGGGAGCATAGGAAGTTGTTTCACCAAAAGCTCTAAAAAAGGCAACCATCCAATATAATGAAGATGGTGATCCATTCTATAATTGTAGCACTAAGAATGAATAAGATGTCTTGTAAAAAGTTGCATCATTATCTTATTTATCCTTTAGTGTGTGACTTGTTGATAACAATGTATCAATGAATCCTAGTTAAGTTGGATGAAAGAAAGTCAAATCAATATCCCTGACATGGTAGATAAAACTTTATGCTAAGTAAGCATTGTATCAGTTCATGCAAAAGACCAAACTTAACACAAGCATAAAAACATGGTAATAAGTTTGTCAGTGTCATTCCCAAAATATCTTACCATCAACTTATCATGGGTACATTTGCAGTGAGGTTCAAACTCTCAGCTCAAATGAAGGAAATGATAACATTGCTTATGTTATGTTGTTAATGATGTAATTTTGTTGAAACTATGAAATCCCATACTCATGAAGTTGTGGAAATTTGGAATGCAAATTCATGTAAAAGCTCCTTATGCAATCTCATGCTAGAAAAGAAACGTGGAAACAACATCACATTCCTTTTAACACAATGTTTGTATCATATTAGTGGATTCAGAACAAGACTCTTTAATTATTTAAGAGGTCTTAATGATCCAATAATGATACAAACTATATCAAAACCATTGCAACACCACTTTTGCAAAAGCAACCAAAGTAAACAATTGTCAACTCACACATTAAAATACCACAAGCAATGTTATCACAATGACATTATTGTTTAAAAAACAAGAATTATTACAAAACCCATAACTAGCAATCTATTTGCATACAAATTAAATCATTTATATTTAACAAACCATTTAATTAATACAACCATATTTTGAATCTTCACACCAATTAATAGAGTCACAAACAATCAACAATACCTAACAATCTCAATAACCAACAAGGTTGGTGCAAGGAAGCCTTTCATAGACCATAAGAAGCTTTAACCAAACCAAAAATTTGTAGCAACAAAGATTATAGGTTCAATATGTTGAAACATAATACACATGGGCAAAAAAGGTAGGAAAGTTCCATCATCAACTTGTTTCAACTCATTTCTCATGCAAAGGAACATAAAGGCATGGGTTTTCCTACATTAACATCAATAAAAATACACGCAAATGAGGATTGGTTTATTCACCTAACCTCCTTCATAGTGGATGTTGCAACTCGTGGTGTAGCAACCTTTTTAATGACATCAATGTTTTCATCCTCATCTTCTTATGTAGTAGGGGTCTTTGATAAATACTTGGAGTTGGAGTTGTAATTTTCACTTTCTGTGGATGTTGATGTTGATGACCCTTCTTTTTCAGCCATAGTGTTACGTGTTTTCCTGATGGTGCATGCACTTCTCCTTTATGCTTTTGCTTTTACAATCTTGTTATCACAAAGATGGATGGACTTATTCAAATTCTTCTTGGTGCGCGTCATGTTTGAATTTCTCTTCCTACAATATGCCCTTAGTTATAAGAACTTGCACCCACGACTATAGACTCCAAATAATTATTTCATTTGGACACATGCCACACATTACTTAAAAACCACAAACCCTACCGAATGTGTAAAAACCAAAAACCCTAACAAACAATTGTTGTTAGGCATTTCGTGCTACTTGCACACTAATGTATCACTCTACAATCTAAACTATCCAAGCAAACATTTGCATACTTATGAAAAAAATAGAGGACATAGAAACCAAGCCGTGAAAACAACATGTAGCAAAAGAAGGGTTGTACAACTTACAGTGCTTCAACTACTTCGGCAAGCCCTACTTTAACTAGCTCCTTTTGCAACTCAACAACACAATGATTGTGTGTTGCTTGATAGGGATTATCAGATGGAGCTTTGTTAGCATCATCATTCAATTCCAACATTGACAAAACATTGCCATTGTCACCTTCATTTTGTTTTGTTGTCTTTCCCATCGTCATTGTCTATACATTACATTGTAGGATAGTTACCATGAGCACCAACATGCTACAATGATTTTGAGCATGTGGTATACCAATGTGGCATGAGCTTTCCTTGGGGGGTGTTAGCTCCATCATCCTCATGTTATGCAATTAGTAGTTGCAACACTTTCAATAAAGTTACAACTCTTCATGTAATAACAATTTCCCTGCAATGTTAAGTGTGTCGTCTTATTTCCAAGCTAATTCATTACACTTCTAAACAATTGAAGCCCCACTATATGTTGCAACCAATTAACTTTTTGGCCTCAAATGATAATGAACAAAACTACATGTTGTAGTTTGTTGTGTAAATTGGGAGCTAGGAGTGGTAACTTTAACTTCTACGGTGTGCAATCTGTTTTAGAATTTCTCGTTAGTTATCATGCCTCTAACTAATTTTTGCAATTTCTACCATTGTTACTGTGTCATGATCTTCCAATATGATGATGATGTGAAGGTTATCATACAAATATTTAACAACTTTTATTATTTCTTGTTATATTTGGGTAGGTTGTTTAGAATCGGGCTTCCATTAGCTCACATGTGCATTGGCACCTTTTGTTAGTAGTTTGGCAATCAATTTCAGCCCAAACTCAGACCATGCAAGTAGTAAGCTATATTTTGAAATGTTGTTAGTTCTAGCAAAACCAAAAGAACAATAGTTTAAGTGGGTTCATGCATTGCACACACTACATGGAAATACCCTTTAAAGCACAAGCACTCAATGTTTTAACATACCAAAGTTTGTCCAAAATCAAACCCATGCACTTGGGATCATTTGATGTAGGTTTGGGGACATCTTTCAAGATGCCAATTATGTATGAAACCCATATCATGTATATCCTAATAAGTAGCAAATGCCTTTGAACATAAAGACCATTGCAAATCAAACAATACAATTCATGATCTTTCAATATGTATGTTGAAGATTGGATCCCAATGCTTGCATATAACTTATGCATGTGTTTTAGGCTATTCCATTGACTTGTAGGAAACAAGACCTCAATAAGGAAAAACTCATGAAGAGGAATGCATTACATTATGTTCAATTATCATCATCCATTACTTTCCAAGTGAATGCTCGATCAAAAAATTTCACCCACCTTGTACTTGATAGCCACACTCCATTGGTTAGATTTGTGTATCTTTGCCACACAACATGATCATTCATTGGTAAGCAATCACATGGCAAATTCCAAGTTTTCCGCAAAATGTGATAGGCTGATGACATTGATATACATTCCTATACACACGTATATCACATATGCTAACTTTCGAATGGAGATGTATTTATTGTATGTGGTTTAGCACCTCTTAAAGGATTGGAGCAAATTCAAAGTAGCATGGAAAGTCTTAAACCCACCTCCATCCAATGTATTGTCACACAACAAGTCTTGTAATGTTGCAAATGATGTTGTCTCAACATTTCTAGACTTGTTTAATTCACAAACAAAGAACTTTGGAATCCCCATGGAGTGGTCCAACCCATGCCCAAGTTCAATATGTGATTGCATAGACCCACATTTTGTTTAACAAAAATGATCATATTTGTAGCCTCTATAACCAAATTGACCTTACAATTTTGAGATATGGAATTCAACCCATTTTTAGATCATGCATCACTTTTATTTGGAAATCACCCTCATTAGGTGCCTAACAACACAACATTATCATATCATATGACATAAGAACCAAATTCCAACAAAGTTTTCATGAACTAAGCACCGATGAAACAAATGAGGCAAATGTAACAAAGGGGCTAGCGTAAACAAAAAGGTGGAAATTAACACATAATTCATATTTGAAATCATTGTCTACAACTTGGCTGCATGATTCACCTTCTTTGCTACACAAAATGCGTTGAAGATAATGCTCAATTGAGTAGTACCCAAATGTCTTGTACTCAAATGATATGAGCCAAAGATAGTACTCTTGTACCCAAATGTCTATATGTTCTAGAATATTGTCAATGTCAAAATTGATAAGGAGGAGGGGCAAAGGGAGAGGAAGACATACAAATATAAATAAACAAAAAAAGTTAATGGGTGGGAAGATATAATGAAGAAAGATAGAGATGAGGACATAAGAGGTATTGGGTGGGAAGATATAATTTTAGGACTTTAGATGCTTAATGAAAAGTGATGGGTTCACAAAATCATACCCAATGAACTTGATCTGCAACCATCCTACCACTACACATTGGTAGTCAACAATGTTGATATGGCACAAGGGAAAATAAATTTGTGACAATGTTCATATCCATACAAAGTTGAATCATTAGGTATGTAGAAAACACTGGACCATACAACATTGCTCTTCTAATGCATGATCTCAAAAAAATGTTTAACAATGTTAATTAGAAGAGTTTGAATGCTATCGTCATCAAAGAGCTTCTGCCAAACTTACTCTCAAACATAGAAGCAATAACCTAATGGAAATGGGTTCTCCAATGCATATAGGTTTCTTTGGTGGGCCACATAGGATCATCATTAACATTAATTTCTTTGTTTAATCATAGTTGAAATGTCAAGTGTTGGAGATGCAATGTTGTTCTAATGTTTTAATAAAAACCATACAACTTCAAGTGTGTCATAAGGCAAATACAACCATCTAGAGGTGTGAAAAATTGTCATTATTGGCACTATAACTTGGAGTGACCAAAGACAATTATTTTCCAGCCATAAAGTCCACACAATGACACATCCCAATTATGTATATTCCTTTGGTTGCCACCTTCCCCAACTATGCAGATTTGGTCGTAGAACATTATTACATTTGCCATTCCAAATCTGTCGCAACCCTAACCTGGGGCATGCGACCAAGGCAAGGGCTTGCAAGGTTGTGGGCCAAGAAGAAGCCCAGGAGTGAAGGAAAGTGTGAGGGAATGAACCCTCACATTCCCAAGGGAGCTTCCACTTTGGGAGTTTGGAGTCCCGGTGGACTCTCGAATCTTCAGAGAGCGATTGCAAAGGTCAAAACCCAATGGATTGAAGAGTTTTTTATATCATTGGAAATATATTCAAACGTAGATGTCCAAATTGGTCTTGCATGACCCATTTGGACACTTGAAACATACATTATGGCCAAAGGAATGGCTAGGAGTCAATTTGACAATTTGACTCCCAACCACTAAAAGTCGGGAATCGACCCAATTTTCCTTGCATTTAGGTGGTGTGCCAAATACCGTTGGAAAGCTTTTGATGAGGGCTACAACTTTGCTTTAGACCTCATCTCAATCGGAGGTCTACACACAAAGTTATGGAACCCCAAGTCACGGGAATCCCAACTTTGGGAATTTCGGGACTCCCATTTGGGGGTCCCGGGACAAAATGTCATTTGGATGTGGGCCTCGTGGAGAGGCATAGAGTATACTATAAGGGGGAAGGTGGTGGCTTCCCCAAAATTTGGGCCATGGTAAGTACTGTGAGTCTGAGTTTGCTCGTGGCTCCTCCTAATACCAAAAGTGCTCCAACTATGCATTAACCAACTTGTTGTCTATTTTTGTGCAGGTCCATGTCAGTGATTAAGTGCTTGTCATTCTTCCTAGTGCCATCCCAAAGCTCCAGTACACACCTTTACCCCCAAAGTGCTGCGAGCCAAGAAGTGTGTCCCTGACTCCTTGCTTTTCTGTTGTTTTCACTTCAAAGTCACATTTGAGTCTATTAAGGAGCTTGGGAGTGCATCAAAATCCATATTTCACCCCGAGTGGTAAGGAACCTAAACATACTAGCCCAAGACATGTTGTGTAGGATAATTCAATCCATGAATACTTTGTGTGAAGATGAAATATTTGAAAATCCTTGAATAGTTTTTCAAACAATCCATTACTAAAACATCCTGAATTTCTACAACATTTCAATAATCAATTGGAAGATTCAATCATGAATAAGCTTATTTCCGTTTAGCTCTTTCCTTCTACAAGTAATGTTTAAGCTACAAAACATAAGACTATTACATAGATAGGGAACTCCAATAAAATTATTTGGTCCGTCAATCCAATACCAACCCAAATGCCACAAATGAATGCACCCAATTTTAGCAAGAAAATGCCTTTGCATGTTCCAAATACATGATGGAACATTAGGGGTTAGGGAAGGAAAAAATAATACTTACCAAGCTACGTGTGTTCCTAGACACCCATTATATGGTAGCCCCTTGGATACCTGGCATAAGCAGGGCATAACCAAGAAAAAACTCAACCCTAAATCCATTGAATTTAGATGGTAAGGAAATAAACATTCAACAAAACACCTTGTGGTAAGCATGAACTTGTAATTCAATGTATATACATTACAAATGGTATGATTTGAAAAATAAATAAATATGTGACATTGCACATATAACATGATAATTAGTGCAGTCATAGCCTTCCGGAGTCAGCCAGAAAATGTTAAATCGTCATCTCCTTCATCATCAATGATAGCGAGAAGTTATAATCGCTAACCAATCTTGATTTTGTTGGCTCCTGATAGTAGGTGTAGATAAATATATACAATAATGCATAAAAAACTTCAAGCAAGCCATTATGTAAAATATGAGTCAAAAGTTTTTGTAACTCTGGTTGCAGCAATAAGACTCAATCATTATAGTAGGTTTACACCCAAGAGGCAATGATGAATCCCATACTTGTTGTAAAAAATAAAAATACATAAAAGAACATGGATTGCCATTGTATCAAAGTAATTGCAAAGAAAATCCCACAAGATCATGGTTAGATCATTTCCTTTGCTTTTGTCCATTATCCAATTTCTATCAAAGGGTCATCTCACTTTATCCACCTACAACCTTGGCAACTTTGACAAGGTGAAATCCTTTGTGTCATATGGATGGCAAGATCTTCAAAACATGAAAATGAAAATGTTACTATTAGTAAAAAGTTTACCAAGTTCATTAATCATAAGTAATCAGTCTACAAAATGTTGGTGACATCCACAATCACAATCACAATCCATGTCAAACTATGTAATAATGCAAACAAAATAATGAAATCACTTGAGCATGTCAAGCATATCTGCCATTGTTCAGAAAGCTTCAATTATAACATACCAATGTACTAACAACATCATTAATTGAGCCCAACACTTTTATAATTAGTCAGGAAACTACAAGTATTGATTACAAAAATCAATGAAAATAGTTCATAATCACCAAATAAAAGACATGTGGCAATCTCAAAAACTACCATTGCTCTTTCAAGGCATAAGATCATGCATAGAACCAATGTACTTAAAGTTGTTCATACATAACTGCTAGGAATGAGAATCACAGTAGACACTTAAGAAAACATAGCATTTTCAACCCATACCAACAATCTAGATAGGAAAAACCCTTGGAATTACTTGTTTCTTGCATGTGCTAACAAACTACTAACCAAATGACCCACCTCGTAGCATTTGGGTGTCATCTTCAAGCAACCTTTAAGTGTCATTTTTTGGACCTCCTTGGGTCCAGTTGTCCCACTATGGAAATCTAATCTCCACCGCAAGTTGTTGTCCATCAACCATAGCCACCACCAACTTTCGTCCTATTTTCTTCAAAAGCCTTCATTTTACTAAGGTATTTGTAGGAATTTCTTGGAGGGCGGATGTTTCAGAGGTCTTACTAACACGTGCTCCGAAGAGGTAGCTGTTGATTTTAAAGGAGGTTCAAGGTCTTGAGTCATACTATACTTAATTGGTCTTGGGGAAAAGTTACACCCCCATTGAATCTTTAGTACACTAGCACATGGGTAAATTTCTTTGATGGGGCTTGTTGAGTAATGAAAAGTTCATGCACTTCCTTCAACTCCAAACAAAGGGCATTCACTTTGCCCTAGAATTTAAACACTTGTGCTTTTAACCAATGACGCCATTCACTTTGTTCCAAGCCCAACTAATTAAAATACAATCACATTTGTTGCAAAACTTACTAATACAAAATTAGAAACCAAAAATGCTTGAAAATTGCTCCAAAGTGAGCGAAATGAAAGTGCACAAATAGGAAACTAGTTCACGTTCATTTATGTGGAAGAAGAAAAATAAGGAAGAGGAGAAGAATCTTGTGTTCATTAGTTCCATTGCTACCTCTTCCTCGACCTTGTTGGTTTTGCTCGGATGTTTATGAAGAACACATTGGAAACTCTCGAAATATTTGTCGCCATTCAACATCGAGCCAATCTATTTGATGATGTCTGAAAAAAATCTCCAATCGACCGCCTAGAAACTGAAAGACCCTTTTAGTGTTTGTAAGCATTTAGTGTTGAGTCCACTAATCGATTTTGGGCTCAAAAGGCTTGGCATGTTTTTTTTAAATTATAATGTTTGAGAGATCGGAATCGCCACTCTACTAATAGGCTCCTTAAATGTCATTTAATGACAAAAACAAATCAAGAGATTCACAAAGGATGTTTTTGCATGAATAGATTTGGAAATTTATTGGTTTAAAAATCTTGTTCCTGCAATCTCCTCCTGCCCTTTTGGTTTTCTTGAAATCACCCTTCATGCATAAACATGATATTGTATTTATACCTTAGGTGAAAATTGATGTTGTGTAATTTGTTTAAATGTGCAAGGATAATGAAATGGTTCAAAAAATATAGAAGCAACTATTTGTATTCTTTTGGATGCCATTTAGAGCCGTACACACTAAGGTGTAGGGGCCCCAAAGTTTTTTTTTCTAGCAAATTTTCAGTAGAACCTTTACAAATCCAAAAATTGAATTGATTTTGGAGGTTTCAATCACCAAAACCTAGCAAAAGTAGTAAAAATATGATTTTTTTAAACTTAGTTTTTAGTGTGTAGCAAAAAATATAAAAAGATCATGTAAATTTCTCACTTCATCTATGATGTGTAGCCAAATTTGGCTAGAACTTCCTAGAAATAATTGCCATGTTTTCTACATTTTCCTATGGATGGTAGCAACCTTGGCTCAAAAAATAAATCCCTTAAAAAAACCCTTGATAGGTGCAGCTTCCATAAGTACCTATTTACATTTTGAGCAATGCATGTTAAAGAATATTATTGCCCATAATGTTTCAAACGTCTTCATCATCAATCTTAGAAAAGAAAACTATATTGGGCATTGTTTTTTTTCTTTCCATAATTGTCATGTTGAAATGTTCCAAAATTTCTTGAAAGTGTTTTTAATAAAAACAAATATAGTCAATGTTTTGTTCTCAAATTTCGTGGTTTTGAAACTTTGATGATTTTCCCCCATGTTTGGAGTTTTTTTCTCAATTTTAAACCAAAAAAATTCCCATTGTTTTCTTTTTTTTGGGGTGGCCACAATGTAAAATTGGTTGGGATGTCTCCTTTTACTACTTGAAAACTATATCTATAAATAATTTGGCCCATCATTTTTTTCACAAGCTTATGCCAGGGGTACTGAATGTGGGGACATGTATTTATTATCTAAGGTAATGCCCTTGCTAAGAGGGGGAATATTCCTTGAGGTTGTGGGTGAATATGGTCACATGGAAAAAACATCGAAAAAAATTTAATGACATCTAAATTTACAAATATCCAAAAAATAAATAAATCAAGGCCTATGAGTCCAAAGTCCAGACCCCTATCATTCTCATGAACCATTTCAAGAATAAGGGCCCCCCTATTTGGTGGGAGGTGGCCTTAGGATTGCCAACAGTGAGAATGAAGTTACACAAAACAAGAGAAAAATAGTGTTTTATTGTATGGTAATTTTGTGGATGGTGTAGAATAGGCTACACACTATTTTGCATGCTACTAGAGCTTTTTGCTGATGACAACAACTTCATTGGTTCAAGAGGTTTCCCATCTGTGGAAGCCTTTCAAAACTTAATTATAGCTAACATCCCCTATCCTGAATTTATCTCCTCATAAGAAGCCGCTTCACAAAGAAATAGTAAATCAAGTTGGCAATCCATATCAAAAAACCCCTATCTCACTTTTGAATCAACAAAAGGTTTCATAACAAAAAATTTCTACTGACGAAATTTTGCCAAAGGGCGAAATAAAAAATTAAAATACTTGAAAATAAAGTGATTTTTGTGGTTTTTAATCGCCAAAATCCAGAAATAAAATCCATAAAAGTCTCCAGATTTATATGGTTAGTTTTCAGTGTGTAGCCAAACATACATAAAGATGATTAAAATTTTAAACTTCATATCTGGCTTATATTCAGATCTGGCGAAATATTTTTAGGGACAATTGCCACTTTTTCTACAATCATATGGATGATAGCCACTTTGGGTGTTGACAAAAATTCCTAAAAAAACCATGTGTCATAGTTTCTAACTTTGTAATGAACAAGTAAAGTGTTCCTAGGGGTTAAATAGAGATTGGTGCCCCAGCTCTTGGAAGGGGTATTAGCTCAGGTAAAAAACAATGATGAACAGTTCTGGAAAGAAAAATTTCATGCAGCAAATGGGAAGGCTCAGCATGCACTCATTAACCATCCAATCCAGGGGGAGGTGGGAAATTTTTTGTTTGTTCCCATCAAGTTCCCAAATATGTTCCCCAAGATGCTCCCAATAACACCATATGGTTTGCCCATAGTTCAACTCCCATGTATATAAACTGAACAGTTGAAGTCTAGGGGAGCACATTTGTTTATGTTTTACAACTCGGGGTCAAAAGAGATCCTTCTGTTGGGGCATGCCCAATGTTCCAAAAAAAATGCTGGTGGGCCAATCAATATGGCTCCTTAGAAAAAACAAAAAAATTGTGAGGGCACCCATGAACTGATTAATATGAAACACAATAGGTAAGAGAAGTGAATTGTCGGTAATTGTGAATCTGGGAGCCTCTTCTGTGATTTAGCAAAGAGTTCATTCACAAAAACATTCCCCAGAGTGACAGGAAAAAATTAGACACGTGGGGAATAAACTTTTGTGCCATGTCTTTTTATTGGATGAAGCAAAATACAAAAGATACAATACTGTAATCTACAGTACTGCAATCGTAAAAGAGCCAAATCTAGATGGGTCGTGAAGGATGTAGAGTCTAGACATGTACAATGGGAGCTTTTAGGTGGGGGGGAAGGAAAAAATCCATTTTGTCCCATTTCAATTTTTTGTTGGGTTTGCCTATCATGGCAAGGATATGTGAGGCGCTAAATAATACTGTCTATCGCCCGTTTTTCTTGTCTTCTTGCACATGTTTTTCGGCCCCTACATGGTCCTGCATAAAAACCATGCAGCATGGTTCTACATGTTCCTTTTATTCTGCAAAGGAAATTAACAATGGTGGTCTTTTAATTAATTTATTAATTTACATTCTGCAGCACCTCATTGGACTTGAAACTGAAGCCCTTTAGGTATAGACCGTGCTATAGCCAGTGGTCAAACCCTACGACAGAACCACATGGTTCTCCGCAGGGCTGCACTATCAGGCCCAGGAAGGGCGCCGGACGTCTCAATTTGGGGGGCGGGGGGGCGAGTGTTTAGCGTCCCGGCAAGGATTTTGTGTTTACACTCATTATAGAGTATAGCGCCCCTATGTAGTAGGTCTACTTTTATATGAGGGATTTTGAAAGATGATATTTTGGCTTTTGTTAAAACTTGAGTTTAATAGTAGAGTTATAATATCACGAAGGTTTTTTTTCTTAAGAGGATTTTTTAAAGATTATATTTTTGCATGGTGAAATATTTAAGTTTTCATAATTCTTCTTTTGCCTTAAGATACTGTTTCATTCATGTAAATGGCAAGGCCATGGTGTGACACACCCATTCTTCTTTTGGTCTTTAATCCCTGTGTTTTCTACCATTTTTCACCTGTTGTAAATTGTGCTGAAAATATCCTGAACAACATTCAAAAACCACAGTCCAACTGCAGAAATGGACTACATCAACCAACTAGTTTGGAATATTAACATTGTGCAGACCTAATATATAGTGTGTTCTTTGCAAGGGGTATTATTAGCCTAGGCCAAAAATGGTGATGAACTCTGTCGGGAAGAGAAATTTCATGCAGCCAATAGGAAGGCTCAAACATGCACTCAAGGCGCCTTGTTTTTTTTCCTTTTATGTTTTGGGGTGTGGGGGGGGGTGAGGAAAGATTTTTTTTCATTTTTCCCGACTTCCCAATGTGTTCGCACTATGTTCCTTTCAAGTTCCCAATGGGTTCCCAATATTTTCCCCAACATTTTTTTCATACGTCCTCACTTTTATATGCCTTGGAAAATGGGGTCCTCCTTTCACCTATATGGGTGGCCAAAAGGGGAGGAATTGTACAGTTCAAAATAGAGTCTTCTGTTTTGGGGAGTCTCCATTATTTTATTTTTTTTGGAG
>Ga0116230_10004623_pt1 | contig 13484 bp, 16 predicted proteins | sample S1TSphfallax_3_FD_88678 | JGI IMG/M metagenome (GOLD analysis project Ga0116230, IMG submission 88678) | Host-associated microbial communities from peat moss isolated from Minnesota, USA - S1T2_Fd - Sphagnum fallax MG | ecosystem: Host-associated > Plants > Peat moss > Unclassified | place...
ATGGAAGTGATGGCGAAGGACCAAAAAGCCATCGACAGCGTGCAGAAGAACGTGCCGCTGGTGCGCAATAACCTGCTGCTCCTCATGAGCAATCGCGACTACCAATCGCTGATGTCACGCGAGGGCAAGGAAAAGCTGCGCCAGGAAGCGCTTGCGGAAGTCAAAGCCGTCGCGAAGAAGGAGGGGGCGCCGCCCATCGACGATCTGTTGTTCACCAGTTTCGTGGTGCAATGATGGCGGACCCGAACGACGCGGCGTCGGTAGATGCCGAGGGGCCGGCCGCCGACGGCGGCGGCGGGGCGATCTCCGAGGAGGAGGTGTCCGCGCTCTTGGAGAAGAGCACCGTCGATAACGCGGTCCCCTTCGATTTGTCCGCGCGACGGATCAGCCGCACCCGCCTGCCCATGCTCGAATTCGTCTGTCGCAGTTTTGCCTCTCGCGCGAGCGCCTCGCTCTCGACCCTGTTGACGCGCGAGGCGAGCCTGCAATTCGACGACCTGCAAAGCGTCACGGCCGGCGAACGACAGGCTGCGCTGCCGACTCCGGCCGCGGTTGCCCTCGTCAGTATGCGCCCATTGCCGGGCAACGCCGTGGTGACGATCGAACCCGGCCTGCTGCTCATGCTGCTCGATGCCTTCTTCGGTGGTTCGGGTCGGGAGGCGAGCGATGCAGCGGCGGTCGCCGCTCCCGCGGCGCAGCGATTCTTCACGCTGCTGATCAAGACCTTGGCGCCCGACGTGACGGCCGCCTGGGTGCCGATCTCGCCGATCGAGATGGACCTCGTCAAACAAGAGTCGAATGCGCGTTTCGTGCAGATGGGCGAACCCGCCGACCGGCTCATCGCCGCCCGCTTCACGTTGACGCTGGGCGCGGCCCAGGGGCGCCTGGAGTGGTTGCTTCCCGAACCCTTGATGCGACCCGTGCTCGAGGCCCTGGCCTCGGACGGGGGCAAACCCGTCGAACGGCCGAAGCTCGCCTGGGCGCCGATACTCGCCGCGGGTTTGCAGTTGGCCGAAGTCGAGGCCCGCGCGATCCTGGCCGAAGCCCAGATCAGCCTCGGCGAGCTCGTGCGCTTGTCGCCGGGCGACATCATCCCGATCTCCCCGCCGCAGCAGGTGACTCTGCTCGCCGGCAACGTGCCGCTCTATCGCGGCAAATTCGGAATCTCCCAGGGCCGAAACGCCCTCAAAATCACCTCGCGAGGCGCCACATGAGCACGGTCGATCCCACGAACGGCACGCCGGTCACACGCGCGCAATTCGGCGACCTCGGGCCCAACGCCCCCGCGGGCGCAGCCCCCGAGATGAATCTCAATCTGATCCTCGAAGTCATGGTGACGCTGTCGCTCGAGGTGGGGCGGCTGCAAATGACGGTGCGTGACCTGCTGCAGTTGGCGCCCGGCGCGATCGTCGAGCTGAACCGGCTTGCGACCGAGCCGCTGGACGTGCTCGTCAACGGGGTGCGCATCGCGCGCGGCGAGTTGGTCGTCGTCGAGGAGAAATTCGGCATTCGCCTGACCGACGTGGTCAGTCCCGCCGAGCGCATCGAGGGGGTCGGCTGATGACCGGCCTGAGCTCCGCCGTGCCGTCCGCGACCGGCAGCATCGCTCAACTGACCTTGAGCCTCCTGTTGATCGTCGGCCTGATCTTCGGGCTCTCGTGGCTGATCAAGCGTTTTCGCGTCGTGTCGCCGCGCGGCAGCGGGGACTTCGCGGTCGTCGATCATCTGGCGCTCGGACCGCGGGAGCGCATCTTCCTCGTGCGCGTCGGCGATGCCCAGATTCTGGTCGGCGTGGGCGCTGCGGGCATGGTCGCGCTCACCCCACTCGCGAAACCGATCGAATTGCGCGCGCCGACGGCGGCGCCCGATTTTGCCTCCCGGCTCCGCGAACTGATGACACGCGACGGTAAACGATGATGCGCCGCCGCTCAGGTTTCCTGACTCGCACCCTGGCCGTCTGCCTCGCCGCCTTCGCCGGCTGTGCCGCGCATGCCCAGGCCGTGTTGCCGGCGGTCGCGATTCGCACGGCCGCCGATGGCGTGCAGACCTATTCATTGTCCCTGCAGATCCTGATCCTGATGACGGTGCTGACCTTGTTGCCGGCGATTCTGCTGGCGATGACGGCTTTCACACGGATCATCATCGTCCTGTCGATCCTGCGCCAGGCCCTCGGCATGGCGACGACGCCGTCGAACCAGGTGCTGACCGCGCTCGCCCTGTTCATGACCTTCTTCGTCATGAGCCCCGCGATCAACGAGGCCTACTCCACCGGCATCAAACCCTACCTGGACGGCCAACTCGCCGGTGAAACCGCGATCGACCGCACGATCCACCCGCTGCGCAAGTTCATGCTGGCACAGACCCGGGAGAACGACCTGCAGCTGTTCTCCAAGCTGTCCGGCAAGCCGCAATTCGCGACCGCGGAAGACGTGCCGCTGTCGGTATTGATCCCGACGTTCATGACCAGCGAGCTCAAGACCGCCTTTCAGATCGGATTCATGATCTTCATACCCTTCCTGGTCATCGACCTGGTCGTGGCGAGCGTGCTGATGTCGATGGGCATGATGATGCTCTCGCCGATGCTGATCTCGCTGCCCTTCAAGATCATGCTGTTCGTGCTGGTGGATGGATGGACCCTGCTGATGGGAACGATCGCGGCGAGCTTCCATCAATGACGCCCGAAACCATCATGGACCTCGCGCATCACGCCCTGATCGTGACCGGGCTGATCGCGGCGCCTTTGCTGCTCGTGGCGCTGGTCGCGGGTCTCGTGATCGGCATGCTGCAGGCCGCCACGCAGATTCACGAGGCAACCTTGAGCTTCATCCCGAAGCTGCTGCTCCTCGTGTTGACCTTGTTCGCGGCCGGGCCGTGGATGATCCGCATGCTGATGGATTTCACGCGCGAAATCTATGCAAGCATCCCCGCCATGGTCGGCTAGACGCATCCCATGCAGCCGATCAACATCGACGCCTCGGAACTGACGCACTGGGCGCTGCGCATGTGGTGGCCTGCGCTGCGCATCGGCGGCTTCGTCGTGACCGCGCCGCTGCTGAGCGGGCCGACGGTACCGGCCCGCGTCAAACTGGTGCTGACCCTCGCTCTCGTGATCCTCATCGCGCCGCTCGCCGTCCAGCCGCCGAATCTCTCAATCTTTTCCGGGGACGGTGCGTTCGCGGCCATCCAGGAGGTCTTGATCGGAATGGCGATCGGGCTGGTCGTGCAGCTCGCCTTCGAAGCCCTGACTCTGGCGGGTCAAACCGTGTCGATGACCATGGGTCTCGGATTCGCGACGCTCGTCGATCCCCAGCATGGTGCGCAAACGACCGTGCTCGGGCAGATGTTCATGATTTTCGCGACCCTGATCTACCTCGCGGTGGACGGACATCTGGTCCTCCTGGGCGCGCTCGCCGACAGCTTTCGGACCCTGCCGATCGGAGCCTCGCACATCGGCCCGCAGTTCTTCGCCGCCATCACATCCTGGGGCGCCCAGGTGTTCGAAACCGGCCTCCTGATCGCGCTCCCCGCGGTCGTGGCGCTCGTCATCGTCAACGGCGCGCTGGGCGTCGTCACGCGCGCCGCGCCGCAGCTCAACCTGTTCGGGGTCGGCTTTCCGATCACCATGATGGCGGGCTTCTTCGTGCTCATCGTCGGATTCGACGGCATCGTCGCCGGCACGTCCGTGGTCGTGCATTCCGCCCTCGCGGCCGTCGCAGATCTCGTCTCCGCCCCCTCGCACGGAGTACCTTGAATGGCCGAGGCTGAAACGGGCGGGGAAAAAACAGAAGAACCGACGGCGCGCAGGCTGCAGGAGGCGCGCGAGCGCGGCATGCTGCCGCGCTCGATCGAACTATCCAATTTCGCGACCATGATCGGCGGCAGCGTCGTGCTGCTCGCGCTTGGCGGCTCGATCGCCGACCGGTTGCGCGACGTCATGACGCGCAGCTTCGGCTTCGATCCGGCGGACTTGTCCGACCCCGAGTCCATGTTCACCCATCTGAGCGGCGCGACGGTGTCGGTGTTGCTGATCCTCCTGCCGATCTTCGGCACCTTGATCGTCCTGGTGCTCGTCGCGGCAATCGCACTCGGCGGGTGGAACTTCAGTCCACAGGCCCTGGTGCCGGACTTCACGCGACTGAGCCCGCTCGCGGGTCTCGGGCGCCTCTTCGGCCTGCGAGGCTTTTCCGAGCTTGGCAAGGCGGTCTTGAAGTGCGCGGTCGTCGGCGCGGTTTGTTGCGGCGTGATCCTCCACGTCTTTCACGGGGTGCTGGGCCTCGGTCACATGACGCCGAAAGCGGCGATCGGCGAGGGCGCGAGTCTGCTCGGCGGCGCCTTCGTCTGGTTGTCCGCCTCGCTCGCGTTGATCGCGATGATCGACGTGCCGCTGCAACGGTTCCAATTCAATCGCCAGATGCGCATGACCCGCCAGGAAGTGCGCGACGAGGCCAAGGATTCGGAAGGCCGGCCCGAGACGAAGCGCCGGATCCGGCAGATGCAGCAGGCGATCGCCCGCCGGCGCATGCTGCACAAGGTCCCGAAGGCCGACGTCGTGATCGTCAATCCGACGCACTTTGCGGTGGCGCTCCAGTACGACCCGCAAAGCATGCGGGCGCCGAGGCTGCTCGCCAAGGGCGTCGACCTCGTGGCGCTCAACATCCGACGCATCGCCGAAGAGAACCGCGTGCCGATCTTCGAGGCCCCGAAACTCGCCCGCGCCCTTTATCGATCCACGGACCTCGACAAGGAGATTCCGACCGGCCTGTACATGGCCGTCGCCCAGGTCTTGTCCTACGTGTTCAGGCTCCGGACCCTGAATCCGACCGCCGCCGCGCGCATGCAGCGGCCCGACCCCAAGGTCGGTGACGAATACGAGGAGACTTGAGCATGCGCAATGCCGCAGCGATGTTCGGCGACTTCGCACGCAACGGCTTCGGCGTGCCTTTGCTGGTCATGACCGTGCTGGCCATGATGGTGCTGCCGCTGCCGGCAATCCTGCTCGACGTGTTCTTCACGTTCAACATCTCCCTGTCCCTGATCATCCTGCTCGCCGTGATGTACGTGCGCCGCGCGCTCGAGTTCGCGACCTTTCCGACGGTGCTCCTGGGCGCCACCCTGCTGCGCCTCGGCCTCAACGTGGCCTCGACCCGCGTCGTGCTCATGAACGGACACACGGGTTCGCACGCCGCCGGCAACGTCATTGCCGCTTTCGGAGAGTTCGTCGTCGGCGGCAACTACGCCGTCGGCATGGTGGTGTTCACGGTGCTCGTGATCATCAACTTCGTGGTCATCACGAAGGGCGCCGGTCGTATTTCGGAGGTCAGCGCGCGATTCACCCTCGATGCGATGCCGGGCAGGCAGATGGCGATCGATGCGGATCTCAACGCCGGCATCATCACGCAGGCCGAGGCGGTCACGCGGCGCCAGGAGATTCGGGAAGAGGCGGATTTCTACGGCGCGATGGACGGCGCCAGCAAATTCGTGCGTGGCGACGCGGTCGCCGGGATCATGATCGTCTTCATCAATCTGTTCGGCGGCACGATCATCGGAGCCCTGCAGCACGGCCTTTCCATCGCCGATGCCGCCAAGACCTACGCGATGCTCACGATCGGCGACGGGCTGGTCGCGCAGATCCCGGCTCTGCTCCTGTCGGTCGCCGTTGCGATCCTCGTCACCCGCGTTTCCAAGCCGCACGACATGAGTCAGCAGATCATGTCGCAGGTTTTGAGCCAGCCGAAAGCGCTCGCCGTCACGGCCGGAATCCTCACTTTACTGGGTGTCATACCCGGCATGCCCAATCTCGTGTTTCTGGCGATGGCGGCCCTCTGCGCCACGGGCGCCTATTTCCTGAGCAAGAAGCGCGCCACGGAAAAAGCGGTGGCGGCGTCGCCTCCGCCCGTCCCCAAGGTGCCCGCGGACCAGCGGGAGCTGTCCTGGGACGACGTCGAGCAGATCGATTTGATCGGCCTGGAGGTCGGCTATCGGCTGATCCCGCTCGTCGATCGCAGTCAGGGTGGGGAACTGATGGGCCGGATCAAGGGAGTGCGCAAGAAGCTCTCGGAGGAACTCGGCTTCCTCGTGCAGGCGGTTCACATTCGCGACAATCTGGAGCTTGCGCCGAATTCCTACCGCATCACGATCCTGGGCGCGCCGGTGGGCGAATCGGAAGTGTTCCCGGACAAAGAAATGGCGATCAACCCGGGCCAGGTGTCCGGCGTGATACCCGGCGCGGCGACCAAGGACCCGGCTTTCGGCCTGAGCGCGGTCTGGATCGACAAGGTCCGGCGCGAGCAGGCGCAGTCGCTCGGCTACACGGTCGTCGATGCCAGCAGCGTCATTGCAACGCATCTGAGCCATCTGCTGCAGATGCACGCGAACGAACTGCTCGGTCATGAAGAGGTGCAGCAGCTGCTCGCCCGTCTGGGCAAGACGGCGCCGAAATTGATCGAAGATCTCGTGCCGAAGCTGCTGCCGATGAGCGTCGTCGTCAAAGTATTGCAAAACCTCCTGGCGGAGCGCGTACCGATACGCAACCTGCGCACCGTCTGTGAGGCGCTCGCCGAACTGGCACCGAAGACGCAGGACCCCGCCGCCCTCGTGGCCGGTGTCCGCGTCGCCTTGGGGCGCAGCATCGTGCAGGGCATCGCGGGGCTGCGCGACGAGCTTCCGGTCATCACCCTCGATGCGACCTTGGAGCAGACCCTGCAGGACTCGATGGTCGCGAGCGCCGATTCCGGGCCCGGCTTCGAGCCCGGTCTCGCCGACCGCATACAGCAGTCGCTCGCCGACAGCGCGCGCCGTCAGGAGGCGGCGGGAGAGCCGGCCGTGCTTCTCGTCGCGCCGAAGCTGCGCCCATGGATGGCACGGCTGATGCGCTACTCCACGCCGAATTTGGCGGTGCTGGCCTACAACGAAATTCCCGAGAACCGACGGATACGCGTGATCGCCGCGGTCGGGCGTTGACCTAAACCTTGATTCAGTGAGGTCACTATGAAGATAAAGCGTTACACGGCTGCCAGCATGCGCAGCGCCCTCGACCAGGTCCGCGCCGAACAAGGCCCGGATGCCGTCATTCTGTCGAGCCGGCGCATACCCGAAGGCATCGAGGTCGTCGCCGCGGTCGACTACGACGAGACCTTGATGAACTATGCGCGGGCGCAACGACCCACCGCGCCGCAGCCGCCTGCGCCGGAGGCGCCGGTCCGGACAGCCGTGGTGCGGGCAGCCGCGATGCCGGCAGCCGCGACGCCGGCAGCCGCGATACCGGCAGCCGCGATACCGGCAGCCGCGATACCGGCGCCGAGCGCCGTCAAAGCCGCGGCCGCACCCGTATCGCCGGCACCGGCCGCCTCCTCCGCGACCATCGCGCTGCCAGCTGCCGAGGCGTCCGCCCTCAGCAAGCGCTCGGACAACGGCGTGATCGCCATGCGGCGCGATCTGCAGGACATGCGCCAGATGCTCGAGAGCAGCCTCGCGAATCTCGGTTGGAAGGATCGCCGGGTCCACGACCCCTTGCGCGTTCGCGTGCTCGAGGAACTCTCGGCGCTCGACATTGCGCCCGACGTGGCGACCCGGCTCGCCGAACTCGCCCCGACCAGCACGCGCTTGCGCGATCCGGCTCACATCCCGACCGCGCTGCTCGCGAAACATCTGCCGATCACCGCCGATCCGACCTGCACCGAGGGCGGCATCGTGGCGATCGTCGGACCGACCGGGGCCGGCAAGACGACCACGATTGCGAAGCTTGCCGCCCGCTGGGCGATCCAGCACGGCGTCGAGTCGCTGGCGATCATCAGCACCGATGCGTATCGGATCGGTGCCCGCGAACAATTGTCCACTTATGCCCGAATCCTGGGCGTTCCGATGTATGCCGCAAACAGCGGCAAGGAGTTGGCCCAAGTGCTCGACCGACTGAAGCAAAGACGTCTCGTTCTGATCGATACCGCGGGAGTGGGGCCGCGGGCGCAGCACCTCCCGGAGCAGCTGTCGCTGCTGCGGGTCGGCGCCGCCGGCGCGCGCATCCTGCTCGCGCTGCCGGCCCCGGGGGAGGCACGAGCGCTGGACGAAATCACGCTCTCGTTCAAGCCGCTCGCACCCGTTGCCTGCGTGCTGACCAAGATCGACGAGGCCGGAACCCTGGGCGCCGCGATGTCCACGGCGATTCGCCACTCCCTGCCGATTGCCTACCTGTGCAACGGCCAGCGCGTTCCGGAGGACCTGCATGGCGCCCAGCAGCGGCGGATCTGGCTCGTGCGCATGGCCATGCGCCTGCGGGCCCGTGCACCGGTCCAACGCGACGAGTCCTACCTCGCACGCCATTTCGGCCGGAGCGAAGCCCATGCATGACTCCAAACTCCCCCGGGCGAAGATCGATGAATTGACCCGGCTCAACTCGACGCGACCGGTCAAGGTTCTCGCCGTCACCGGCGGCAAGGGCGGAGTCGGCAAGACCACGGTCTCGACGAACCTGGCCATCTCCATCGCGTCGGCCGGGCGCGATGTCATGCTCGTCGACGCAGACCTCGGTTTGGCCAATGTCGACGTCGTGCTCGGACTGCACACGCGGTTCCATCTCGGACACGTGATCAGCGGAGATTGCCGCCTCGAGGACGCGATCGTGACCGGGCCGCATGGTCTGCAGATCGTTCCCGCCGCATCCGGCGTCAAACGGATGGCCAACCTGTCGGTCGCCGAGCACGCCGGATTGATCCGCGCCTTCAGCGAGCTCTACCACCGGGTCGATGTGCTCGTGGTGGACACCGCCGCCGGGCTTCACGACAGCGTCGTGACATTCACGCAGGCCGCCCATCACGTCCTCGTGGTCGTCTGTGACGAGCCGGCGTCGATCACGGACGCCTACGCGCTGATCAAGGTGCTCAGCCGCGAGCACGGTGTGCAGCGCTTCCAGATACTGGCCAACCAGACGCGCCGCCACGGCGAGGGTCCGGAACTGTTTCACAAGATTCAACGGGTTTGTGACCGATTTCTCAATGTTTCCCTGGAGTACGCGGGCGCCGTGCCGTTCGACGACTACCTGCGCCGATCGGTGCAGCGGCAAACGGCGGTCGTGGATGCCTACCCCGGATCAATTTCATCGGTCGCGCTCAAGAATCTGGCGGTGAAGGCCGATAAGTGGTCCGTGCCACAAGGTGCACGAGGTCACCTGGAGTTCTTCGTAGAACGAATGGTGGGGGCCCGGATCGCTCCTACGACGGTATTGCAATGAGAGCAAGCACACAGTACGCAAACACGCAGACACGTGCAGCGCGGTCAGCCGAGGACGATCAAGTCCCGGTCGATCAGCTGCCTCAACAGGATTTGGTCCTGAAACATGCCGATCTGGTCAAGCGCATCGCTTATCACCTCGTGAGCCGAATGCCGCCGAACGTGGAGGTCGACGATCTGATCCAGGCCGGAATGCTCGGGCTGTTGGACGCCGCCAAGCATTACTCGGCGAACAAAGGCGCCAACTTCGAGACTTATGCGGGCATCCGCATCCGCGGCGCCATGCTCGACGAGGTGCGCAAGTCCGATTGGACCCCGCGCTCGGTGCACCGAAACATGCGCGAGATGTCGGACGTGATCCGAAAGATCGAGAACGAGAAGGGACAGGACGCGACACCCGCCGACATCGCGGGCGCGCTCGGGGTCTCGATCGAGGAATATCACAAGCTGGTGCAGGACGCGGCCAGTTGCCGGCTGTTCAGTTTCGATCAGATGGGCTCGAGCGACGACGAGACGAGTCCCGCCGATCATGCCCGCGACGAGCGACCAGGGCCGTTCGACAACATCCGCGACACCGGTTTTCGGGACGCTCTCGCGAGCGCCATCGCGATGCTTCCCGAGCGCGAGAAGCTCGTGCTGTCCCTCTATTACGACGAGGACATGAACTTGCGCGAGATCGGCGAGGTTCTGGAGGTGTCCGAGTCACGCGTGTGCCAGATCCACGGGCAGGCGCTCGTGCGCCTGCGGGCACGCCTGGCGGAGTGGTTATCGCCAGACTGATCCATGGATATTCTCAGCGTCGTCGGCATCGTTCTCGCGCTGATTGCGATCATCGGAGGCGCCATCCTGAAGGGCAGCAGCGCCGGCGCTCTGGTCGGCAGTGCGGCCTTCGTGATCGTCATCGTGGGGACGCTCGCGGCCAGTCTGGTGCAGACGCCGCTGGCCACGTTCCTGCGCGCCTGGAAGATCGTCGGCTGGGTGTTCATGCCGCCGGCGAGCAATCCGAACGCCGTGATCGAGAAGATCGTCGAGTGGAGCAACATCGCCCGCAAGCAGGGTTTGCTCGGACTCGAGTCCGCGGTCGAGGGCGAGAAGGACAATTTTCTCAAGAAGGGCCTGCAGGCCCTCGTCGACGGCGGTGAGCCCGATGCGATTCGTTCCGGCATGGAGATCGAATTGGACACGATGGAGCATTTCGACACCCAGGCGGCCAAGGTCTTCGAGGCGATGGGCGTCTATTCGCCCACACTCGGCATCATCGGCGCGGTCATGGGACTGATGGCCGTGATGCAGAATCTGTCGGATCCGTCGAAGCTGGGCCACGGGATCGCGGCGGCTTTCGTCGCGACCATTTACGGAATCGCGTTCGCCAACCTGCTGTTCCTGCCGATGAGCAACAAGCTCAAGTCGGTGATTCACGGACAGACGCAGGTTCGCACGATGGTCATCGAAGGCATCATCGCGATCGCCCAGGGCGAGAATCCCCGCAACATCGAGACGAAACTCAAGGGTTACTTTCATCAGTAGGGTTGGGTATGGCCCGTAAGAAGAAGCACGAAGAGCACATCAACACGGAGGCATGGGCCATTCCGTATGGCGACCTCGTGACCTTGTTGTTCGCATTGTTCACCGTCATGTACGCGGTCTCCTCGGTCAACGAGGGAAAGTTTCGCGTGCTCTCGGATTCCATGATCGCCGCGTTCCGCGGCGCTCCGAAGAGCGTGCATCCGATCAACCTCGGCGAGAAGGAGGAAGGCAAGGGCGGTGAGAAGCCGCTCGTCGGGATTGCGCCGACCGCGTTGATGAAACTCGCCGCGACCCAGGTTCAGCCGCCCGTCAATCCGAACGCGCTTGGCCGCGGCGGCGAGCAGGAAACCCAGGACACCAAGGACGGCAAGGACAGCACCGGCGGCCCCGGCGGCCCCGATGATCCGTCGGGCACGCTCAACCGCATGCAGCAGCAGGTGCAAGACGCCATGCAGTCGCTGATCGACTCGAGGATGGTCAAGGTCAAACGGAACAGCCTGTGGCTCGAGGTGGAGATCAACACCGACATCTTGTTTCCCAGCGGCTCCGCCGGATTTTCGGAGGAGGCACTGCCGGTTCTGGACAAGCTCGCGGGAGTGCTCAAGCCGTTCCCGAATCAGATCCGGGTGGAGGGCCACACCGATGACCGGCCGATTCGCACGGCCGCGTTTCCATCCAACTGGGAACTCTCCGCCGCCCGCGCGGCCAGCGTCGTGCACGAGTTCACGAAGGCCGGCGTCGATCCCTTGCACCTCGAGATCGTCGGCTTCGGCGAATATCGGCCGATCCAGGCCAACGATTCGGTGGCGGGTCGCAACGCCAATCGGCGCGTCGCCATTCTGATCCTCGAACAGACCGCGGGCGGTGATTCGGCCGCCTCGCGACTCCAGGCAATGACCTCGAATTCGGCGCAGTCCGCCGCCGCCGACGCGGCGGGGGCCGAGAATCACACGATGGGCAAGGCTCCCGCCGCAGAGCTCGAAAACACGGTATTGGTCAAAACGAAGGGGAAGCCCGATGAGTGAAGTCGACCGCTTGAGCAATTCAGGACTCTACCCCGCGCTGCCGATGGCGGAGAAGCGCTCACCTGGGGAGGGGTCCGGCAAACAGCCGCGGCCCCGTCCCGCACCCGTCGCCGCGAAAGAACAACCCGAGCCGGAGCAGGACTCGACGCGCGGCACGGATCAGAAAACCACCATCGACGAGTACGCATGATGATCCACCTCAACATCGATCTCTCCCTGCTCATTGCGGCCCTGGCCTCGGGTCTGGCGCTGCTTGCCGTCGCCTGGACGGTGCATCATCGGCGAATCGCGCATCGGCTGCGGGAGCGCTGCCTCGCTCTGGAAGCGGGCATGCTGTCGCTGCGCAGGGACGTCGAGATCGCAACCTCGGTGACCGTGCGCGCCGGAAGGCGCACCAAACGCATCGAACAGGAGTTTTCGATCTTGTCCGATCGCATGACGGCGCTGGAATCTCGTGCCGAAAGTCCGTCCTTCGACCGGGCGATCGATTCCGCGCGCCGCGGCGCCGAACCCGACAATTTGGCGCAGCGCTTCGGCTTGAGCCGTGGCGAGGCGGACCTCGTCACCCGCCTGCACGGGAGAACGAAGGCCCGCTAGCCGCAGCCGTCGCCCCGCTAGCGCAGACCGACGGGCAGGCGCAGATCCTGGGTCACGGTGCCGGCGCGCGCCAGATCGGCTTCGTGCGGTACGTCGCGGAACGGTTCGCGCAGTGCCGCGGCATACCATTCCTGCATCGCGGGCAGCGCGAGCAGTGTCTCGACATAGGCGGCGGCCTCGGGACGCAGAGCCAGCGAGTAGGTCTGGACCCGGAAGGCCACGGGTGCATAGAAGGCATCGACCGCGCTGAACTCGGGGCCGGCGAGGAACGGGCCGCCGAAGCGCGTCAGCCCGTCAGTCCAGAGTGTGTCGAGCCGGCCGATGTCGCGCAGCAGCGGCTGGCTCATATCCTTCAGGCGGACGCGGACACCGCAGTTCATCGAGCAAACCGCACGCAACTCTGCAAACCCCGCGTGCATCTCGGCCGCCGCGCTGCGTGCCCACGCACGCGCGACGGCCTCCGTCGGCCATACGCCGGCATGTCGTTCGGCGAGGTACTCGACGATGGCGAGGGATTCCCAGACGACCTGGGTTTCGACGACGAGGCAGGGCACTTTTGCGGCCGCGCTGAGCCTCCGGAAGGGCTGCCATGCCTCTTCGTCACCAAACGGCAGCAGCAGCTCCTCGAACGGAATCTCGAGCGCCCGCATCAGTAACCAGGGACGCAGCGACCACGACGAATAGTTTTTATTGCCGATGTAGAGTTGGTACACGGATGGATCCCCCGGACAAGACTGCATGGTAGCAGCGTCCTGGGGTACCGGGACCGCTGAGCCTGCTGCGGCGCGGCGTGGGCGAGCTCCCGGTCACTAAAGAATGATGCGGTGCGGGGGGGCGAGTCGTGTCGCAGGTCGATATTTGACATAATCGCAGCGTTCGAGGAACGGAAATCGCATCAATCCTGCCGATGCGACCGAGTACTTCACGGCTACCTTGCAAGCGCCAGTGAAGGAATGCTCAATCGCGGTTGACTCCGGCTCGCATCACGCTCAAAATACGCGGCTCATTTCGAGGAGGGGTACCCAAGCGGCCAACGGGGGCAGACTGTAAATCTGCTGGCTTATGCCTTCGTAGGTTCGAATCCTACCCCCTCCACCAGCTGTGAAGAGGGTC
>Ga0116230_10004624_pt1 | contig 13481 bp, 8 predicted proteins | sample S1TSphfallax_3_FD_88678 | JGI IMG/M metagenome (GOLD analysis project Ga0116230, IMG submission 88678) | Host-associated microbial communities from peat moss isolated from Minnesota, USA - S1T2_Fd - Sphagnum fallax MG | ecosystem: Host-associated > Plants > Peat moss > Unclassified | place: USA...
AAGACACCAAACCAGCCCTCAATTAATTGTCCACTAAATTGCTAGGAACCTCACTTGAATCACACTTTTGAAGATTTTGATGACACTAAATATAATATGGGGTTCACCCAAGATCTAATGGAACATGCATCACCTCCAAGCCTACCACCATCAAAAGAAGAAGTACAAAATGGAGATAACAAAACAAGCAATGATGATAATGACTTGGATATCCTTGAAGATTTTTGAACTCTTATTATAAGGTTTCATCTTGAAAAACAATTACTATTTCAAATCAGAACTATAAATTCAATTTTTACATTTTTCGTTGTCTTATATTATAAACTACAACTTTTATCAATACATCATGTAGATTATACCCCATTTATGCGATAAAGGACTTTTATTTGGTTTTTGAAATTTTAAACAATTTTGAAATTTTCTTCGATTTTTTTAAATATTAAAATACCACGTTTTCAAGACTATGAGTGTTTTTGAATGTGACTAATAGGTTCTTATCATCTTTTTCCATCAAAACATTTTTATTATATGAAGCTTTTTGATAATCCTTTGTAAATTTGACTTTTAATGCAATAAGGTTTGCTTTCAAATATCCTAAACTAAAATTTATCCTAAAATTTGATCAAATTTATTTTTTGGTTTGAATTTCTTAACATCCATATGAATGAAAAATTAACAACTTGCCATGATTGCCATGGTTTCAAATGGAAAAACATAAATATTTATCTAATTTTGATTAGTTATGTCTATGGTTTGATGTCCTCTTTGAATTGTGACTACACCCATTGTAAAGCTACAAATATCCTACCATTATGAAGACATGGAAAACATTTTTAAAATTGTCACCTCTTTTCTAAGTTTTTTTCCTCACCAACCAATAGTTTAACATGGGTGAATGGGTGTTTGATATTCATCAAACTTTCTTCATGTTCTCATTCGAATCATATAAAGACATAGGTGCACCACCTTATCAAATGTGTGTTTCATAACAAGTCTAATATCACACCACCTAATGAATTTCTCTAGCTAAAAACAAGAAGCTTGTGATTTTGCTTCTAAAAATCTATCATGATCATTGTGAATAGCCTTTACACTTTTTACTATGGGGTGAAAACACATTACAATGACCATTTTTAGGCCCTTTTTGGTATTATATTATAATATACATACCTCCCAAAATGTGTTGCATTTAATTTTGGGTTTGAATTACAATGTTTGGGCATTAGAATTATAAATTTCACAAAACTAGTGTTATCTAATATTATTTGAAGTAAATCAATTTAAGAACCATGGGTATATTTATGGTATACATGACATAATAGATATCAAACATTCATTTAAAAACAAACATACATAGTATCAAACATGTGTTATTATGTGTGTATTGTCAATAAAAATTTGTGTTTTTTTGGGGTGTGTATTTGCACTAGATATTTGGTTTCATCAATCATTCAATAAATGTTTGAAAATGGATTCTATGCATTGGACCAACTCATAATGCTTATTACCTTGCATTTCAAAAATCATTATTTGTTAAAATTTCAATAATTTACAATGTACTTGTGCTCAACACCCTAAAAGACCCTCATTTGTAAGATGAAAATTATCAAAATTTCATATAGTTCACAAACATGTTCCAAACTATTTAGAATCACATGTGAAATTAATATTACAAATTTCATAAACGTTAAAAACAAATTCAATTGGAGTATAATTGGAGTAAAAATTTACAATTATAAATATTTTTTTCTTACAAATATATTCTAGTCCATCATGATATACATATAAAATATTTAGTTTTTTTTCTTCTATGCATTAGGTTATGTTCTACCATAAATATACAAAAAAAAATTGTGACATGTTTAGGCTCAAAAACACACTAAAAATAAATTACAATACATGATTACATAAAGGTTGTCATTATACAACATGCTTTCACCTTATGGTTTAGAATAGTGTTTTGTGAATAATTGGGTTTGCTAAATACTCATTGATGGTTTTTGTTTTGGTTACTTGAAGCCTAGTTGGACATGGATGAATGTCATGCAGCCAAATTGGTTTGAAAAGAAATAGAGAAACATCAGGTACTTGATCTTGAATTATAGTTGGATCCCTTGGATTTGATAATTGTGACAATGCATTAGTTACCGAATGTGACTTTTCGGGTTTGTAGACAACCAAAAAAATCATACTCCAAAAACAATAGTAGCCATTTCGCTATGCGACCTAAAAGTTGAAGCTTCTTGAATAAAATAGCACCATGTGGTCAACATAAAATATGAACTTGTTACCCAAAAGGTCATGACAAAATTTATGTAGTCATAAACCATCGCCAATGCTTCATGTTCCATCGTAATGTAGTTATTTTCCACATTATCGAGAAGTCAGGATGCATAAGCAATTGGTTGATCGCATTTGCTTGTTGGGTTTTGTGTTAACATGGCATTAACTGCCAAATTGGATGCATCCGTATGAACATGAAATTCCAAATCCCAACGAGGAACAATGAATATTGGGACCTCAATGTACCTTTGTTTGATGGCCTCCCATGTGACTTGACATTTTGGAGTCCATTCGTATGCCTCAATTTTCCAAAGGAGTTTGGTGATGGGGGCCATAATAAAGGCAAAGTCATGATGAAACATTGATAAAATTATGCCATGCCATTGAAGACTTGGATATCCTTAGGGGTTTTTGGTACCGGCATGTTGATAATGGTCAATATATTGTTGGGATCGAGTAATTTGCATTCCTTGGATACAATCTATCCAAAAATAACTCTAGAAAAAACCATAAACATGTAGTGATCAAGGTTAAGGCTAATGCCATATTCACGGCATTTGTCAAAGCATAAACGAAACTTCCCCAAATGTGTGATCATGTTGTTATACACATTGAAATCATCCAAAAAGAACTTCATAAAAATGCCAAGGTATTCGTAGAAAGTTGTACTAACTGCACATTAGTGAGTAGGTGGTGCATTCTTTAAACCAAAAGGCATCACAACCCACAAGAAAGCTCCCCATTCTGTAATGAATGCAATTTTGTATCAATCCTTGAAAGCAATGAAAATTTGATGGTAGTCGAAAAATCCATCTAGGAAATAATAAACTTCGTAACCAACCACCATATCCAATACTTCTTCCCTTAATGGTAAAGGATATGGATCCTTTTTGGTTGTAACATTTAGCTTTCATAAATCCACACAAATATGTAGTTTGTCATTTTTCTTAGGGACAACCACAATTGGTGAAAGTCATGTAGCCTCCTCCACTGGAGTAATAAAATTGATAGTTAACAATTTGTCCAAGTCTTGTATAATGGTTGTTGCATAGTTTGGATTCATGCAATACCATGTTTGATGTGCAGGTGGTATGTTAGTATCCAACTCAATTTGGTGTTGAGCAATGTGAGGAGGGATACTCGTGAGATCCTTATAGTTCCAAGCAAAAATATCCTTCTATTCCTTAAAGAGCTATTCAATTTGAGTAGTTATAACCAAATCAAAATCGTTATTGATTTTAATGATTTTCGATTTTGCTTCAATCCCTAAGTTTAAGTTATGGACTTGAGCTTCTTCCAACAGATTCCACCTCCACATGTGATCTTCAAATCTTTGACCTTGAGGTGTGTAGGAGTATCATCCATTGTAATGTCGCTTGGAACATGTGGAAAGTCAAAGTTTAGTTCCTCATAACTAAACTCCAAAGTGTTGACTTCTGCAAGAATCATTTCAATTTTCAATAAGGAAAATATTCCAATGGTGAAGAGGTCTAGTTTTGCTGCCAACAATACTTCCATCAATGAAATCATAACCCATAAATTCCTTAGGGCGTTTGGTGTCATCATCCAACTACTCGGTAACTTGAATGATTTGGGAAGTTCCATTGCCTTCAATGGTGATTTGGTTCTTTCCCTAATCATGTAGCACCTTGGCATTTTTAAGCCAAGGTTTCCTTAACATCATAAAGTAGTTTTGATCACCATCATTTTGTCTCATGATTGTGAAAGTGGCAATGTATGGGATTTTTTGTACTTGGAATTTAACATCTTTGATCAATCATAGTGGTTTGGTTAAAGATTGATCTATCATTTTCAAGTTATAAGGAATTGGACTAGGAACCTAAAGTCCCAATCTTTTCTTGAAACTATCAGTAATGATGTTTATTATTGATCTTCCATCTAACAATACATCCTCCACAAGATTTTTACCCACATAAATTGGAATCACTACCATGTGTGGATCCATATCAATAGTGGTAACTATGGTAGATGGCAGTTTAGGCAAAATAAAAATTTTGCTAGGAAAAAAATTGGCTAAAACGTATTGTTTAAAGTCTAGAGCCAACCGAAAAAAATTGCGCCAAAGTGATTGAGTGTTTACTTTCCAGAAGCTGATCTTTTAATGCTTTCACCAATAAATCAACTTTGGTTGATCTTACCGATTTTGAAAAATTGATAGGTTCCATTCTAATTTTGGATGTTCCAGTTTCGATTGGAGAACATGGTAAAGACATAGGAGGTTTTTTGTCTTGAATCTCCTTTATTGTAGCTTCAAAACTTTTTTGAAGGTTCTCCTCCTTCCAATCTTGGGTACACTTGGCTTTGTATGGTTCCTTCTCCTTAAATGCCATAGTCATAGGTACTTTGTTTCTTGTTATCATTGCCATGACCATGTTAATAGTAGCATCTTCATTATTTGTTTCGATTGGGGGCTGCTTATTTGAAAACATTGCTTAGTCTGCTTCCTTATGAAGACAATGCCAAATTTTACGATTAGTAGAGAAACAAATTAAACATTGGTTAATTTGATCGTCTGAATTTTTGTTTCCCTAGTTCCAATTTGAATTTTGGTTAGATTGAATTTTGATACCCTTCTATGGTATTGAAACTTCATTGATAGATGTTATTGGTTTGTCCTTCAACCGATTGTTGGGATTCTTTGAATTCCAATGGCAATGCTCCTTGGTATGATTTGGTTTGTGACTGTGGCCACAAATCAAATCCTTTTTGTTGTCCTTCTTTGATTTATTGGGAGGTTCCAAGATTTTCCACTGATCTTTAACATTGCTCATGTTTTTTTCATAGTGGACAACAATTAATAGATTTTAAGGCAACATAGACTTGTTCATATGTTTGAACAATTTATATTGCTTGTAAAAATCATTCTCCAATTTCACAAAAGTGCAATTTAGATTAAATTGCAAGAAATTCTTTCCCCATTCCAAGATGGTGTCATGTAGAGTTTTAAAAAAACAAATTAATGATATTTGCATTGTCTTTTTCTTCATTTGCATGAATGGCCTTTCGGAAAACCCAAAGATGAGCATCCAAATTAGTACCCTCGTGTATAAAGTATGAAAGAGACTTTCAAGTCAGGTGAGGTGTTGGGCCAACAAGTCCCACATACCAATTAAGGTATGCAACATGTTGATAACTTTTGGGAGGTCCATTTGTTGTGAGGTCCATCATGTGAAGGTCGTCCATCTTCATCATTTAGAAGATCTCCATCAAGGGTCCACCTCCTAGTATTCCATGAGTTACTAGTATAGTGTGGAAACATTTTCCACCACTTGTTGCCTTTTATAATATCGTAGCGGCTCCAACCAAAACAAGTTCTAATGGTACTGATTTCAATTTTTATTGTCCTTTAATTGAGGCATTGATGCCAACCAAAACTAATTCCAAACTTGGTTTTGAAGGAACAAATGTCAACAAATCTTCGATCTTTATTTGAATTCGTCTTCCATGGCGTCATTAGTGCCGAAACCAAAACCCTATTTGTTGGGTTGCGTACAACAATTCCCTCAATAGCAAAAATCATTGGGGTAGCCACAATTGATGGGGCTATAATAATGGTGTGTGTATGGTAACACAGTACACACCTTCCACCCATCATAGACCATGGTGTAGACATCCTACCCAAGGGATCAATGTTTGAACCATAAATGTAGTTGATATTGAAATTGATTAACAAATTCGGTATTATCGGGTTTCCAATTGGCATTTATCCAACATGAGGTAAACTAGATGGAAACAAAAAAATTGGTGTTGGTACTATCGAAAAAGTAGATGACAATCTTGGATAAGGCATCACAAAAGTGGAAAAAGGAACATAACTTGGGTGTCCAAAAATTTGGCTTCCTTTATAGGGACAATTTCCTATAATAAGACCTTTTCCATGACAAAAAATACAATCACGGTGAGTGATTGAAGTAGAAACCTCTACATTATGGATAAAGGCAAATGGTAACTTGTGGTGAGGTTCTTTCGGATCCTACAAACTCATTCTTGAAGAGTTGTCTTATTCATCAGCTAATTTTGACTCTCTTTAAAATTGTTGTAAAACTTCAAGCCTTTTATGGACTTGAATCATCTTGAGATCTTGGGCTTCATAATTCACTACAGGAATTTCATTAGACCCAAAAATCAATCAAGTCGGGTCCCGCATAGGTTCCCCATAATCATTGGTAGAATATTCAACTAGTCCAATCAATTAACTCCTTTGGTTCCCAATTCTGCCTTTTCAAGAACATTCTCCAACTCCTCATTACTATGAAATGTGGTTACGTCTCCCTTTGTTGCCATTGGTAGCAATAATTCTGGTTGAAAACCAAACTACCTCTAGGATTTGCTTATAACATTTCATCTAACTTTTTTTTCATACTATGTGTAAACATGGTTAAAATAATGAAATGGTTTTCATAATTAATAAAATTAATAAAAACCCACAAATTTATAATAGAACAAATATTCTATCAAAAACTCAAAATTGAACACAAAACTTGAAATACCAGTTTGGTATTCGTGGTATGGTCACCAAATGTTAAAGCCACCCAAAGTATCTTGGGTGGTTGTTTGGTTTTTGACAAAAAAAAATCAATATTGGGAGAAAGAAAACAATATTCTTTCCCAATACCTTGTGAATACAAATATGTAGTATATTTTTGAATACAAATAATATTAAAGTATACTTGATTTTATAGTAAATACTAGAAAACATTTGCAATAATGTGATAAGATAACATTTGATATTATCTAAGTGTAATTTAAACAACAATTATAGAAAGACATAATCTAGAAGATGGCAAATGGAAAACACTTGCAAAAATATTGTTAAACAAAACAACTCGTAAATATTTAAAAATAACTCTTTTCATATTCAAAAACGTAGACATAACTTAAATGATTTAAGCTTTTTTCAACAAGATATAAAAAGATGTTAGAAAATATATATTCCAAAGGATCAAGACGGTCCTCCTTAAATACCCCAAAAGGGCACCGAAAATCCAAAATAAACTAGAAGTCCATTAAGTCCTAACTAACTATCAAAAATAAACAACTGGAAGTAAATTAACAGTCAAAAAAGTTTAGTCGAGTGACACAATTCCACGATCAATTTTGGTTTCAACTTAACTTGTTTTAATAGGTAATCCTAGTTTCAATAGTCAATATACATTTACTTGATTCCAATTTTGGTAGTACCTTTGCATTTTTGGTTACCTATTTCCATTTTTGGTTATAAAATAACAAAAAAATTAAGTAAAAATCCTAAATTATTTTTTCCCGCTAACATCTGAACATAAAAAATTTATGGTTGCAAGAAGGTTTGAACCACAAGTTTTTAAACCCATATGTGAGTCCATTCAAAATGTTGGAAAATAAAATTTTCGACATTTATAAATTTGAATTATCATAAAACCTTAATATTCATCCCATATTTCATGTTTTGTTTTTGAAACCAGTCGCCCATGATGCCTCAAGGCCTGATCAAGAACATTTAATGCTGGTTGAGGATTTGCATGGTTGGGATATGGAAGTAGTTTATAGTGTTCGGACTCGGAAGGGCGCTCCTGACTTCCAGCACTATAGAAGGGTAGAGGGGCGTGCTAGAAGTCCCGGGATTAGACTAGGAAGAGGGAATAGTAGATCAAGCTTGAATCTACATCCAAAACAAACCACAAAGTGGTTTTAGTTCACATTCGGGAACACCCTTAGGTGTTGGGACAAGCCACGGGCACTTTGACACACAAGACTCACCACGGCCCGGACTCGGGGGAAGCCACCACCTTCCCCCATATAGTATTCTTTGCAACACTCTGCTGAGGCTACATCCAAATGACTCTTTTTCCCGGGACTCCCAAGTTGGAGTCTCGAAATTGTTTCGAAACTGTCTCGATTGGAGTCCCGGGACTTTGGGAGCTCATAACTCCCGACTGCAGAGTCTGATCGCAACAAGGTCTAAACCAAAGTTGTAACCCTCGTCGAGATCTTTCCAACGCCGTGTTGCACTTTAAATTCGGAGGTCGGGAAGATGTCGATTCCCGACTTTTAGTGGGCGGGAGTCAAAATGCCCGTTTGATTCCCGGCCCTTCTTTTGCCCATAGCTTGGGCTGCAGATGTCCAAATGACCAATGCGAGGCCATTTTCGATATCTACGCTTCAAGACCTTTTCAATGACATCAATAACACCTCAATGTGAGGTGTTTTGAGCCTTGTTGTCGAACTCTAAACATTCGGGAGTCCCGGAGGACTCCAAATCCCCAACTTTGGGAGTGTTGGGCTTCACCCCCACACTTGGCCAAAGTGGGGTTGCGACACCATGTATGTTGAAATAGTGGAAGCAAGGTTGGGTAAGTTTGAAGACCAATATGATTAATTTGAGGAATAAACAAATGACTAGTGTGATGTACATGATGATGGATATTGCATGTAATATCTTATTTCATTGTCCCACACATGGCTATGTAATAAACATATTTTTTCCAAATTAAATGTGTGTTTTAATTTTCCGTGGTCAAAACCCATGATAATGCCCCACACTAATTAAACATGGTTTGAACTAATGTTGCATGCCCTAACAAACTAAGATATACATAGATTTTTATCACTAATGCAAACCACTTAAGTGACCTAGTTAGGTGGAATGGGAATGGTTTATTCAAGCATAAAGACAAATTAGGCAGCCAAAGATGATAAATAAATAAAAATTATGGGACCATTGTTGTCAGTCACTACAAAACCACCTTGGTGGGCCTATAGTGGATTATACCCACTCATGTTAGTAATTAATGGTTTGCCACTATGATAAACCACCCAAAGTCAAATTGGGTGGTTGAACATAATGGTGTAATTACATGGTTTCCAATAGTGCATTTGTTTAAAGCAAATAGGGGATTTTTAATTGCATATGACAAAAATGACTTAAACATAATTGCATTGGCTAATTGTAAATAAAATAAAATAAATTATTGTCTAGATGTGTAATTAAATATCCAATGAAATATTATTTATTGTTTAAATTTTTTAATTTGATTCAAGGATTTACATAATTAAAATTTTAAATTTTCATTATGACTAGGATAGATTTCAATGGGTGATATTAAACAACAAATGGGTGTTTGTGGATGAGCACCCATGTATTTCATTAATAGAAATTAACCAAAATGAAACCACTTTATTTGCAACTACATGTGGACTATTAATTGTTTGTGATTAGTTTTGAAAATATTTGCAATGATAAGATCAAGATTCAAACTTTTGGTCATTCTTAAAATTTTGATGCGACCAATGATGGTAGCTTATGAGCATCTGAATGTGAACATCATGAGCTCATCCACATGAGCTTGGAAGAATTTATGAATGGAATATTATTTATTGCATAGATGGAATATTTCACAAATATTTCTTGCAACATCAATGGAATATTCTTTGAAAGGCATGAAAAGAAACGTAACTTTTTATGATTTTTCAAAAAAATTATATTTTGATTCATGTATTTAGCAAAAAATATTAAAAGATGATTTAAAATTTGTATTTCATTAATGGTTTGTTCCCAAATGGTTAAATCATCCTAAGGAATATCATCATTTTGGATGCATAAAAATAATCTATAAAATATATTGCAAGGGAATTATATAACAAAAACATGAATCAACATACCACGAACAATTGTTTTAGTGGTTAATAAATATTTTGAAGTTGGTTTGTGTTTTAACACAACATATTGTTCTAGTAATAGCTAGTATATAGTAGTATTAAAAATGATTCATGCATTTTTTGTCCCCATCAAACATTTGATAGGAATTACCTTTTCAATGCATGCCCAACACTAGTTAGGGGCAATACTTGCCCATAATCCAACCAATAAATTTGATTAATGAGTTATGTATTATTCTAAACTATTGAATTCTATTGAAAAACATTATACTATTACAAAAAGAGGCTTTTGGTTTATGCCTTACACAAGTTTAGACATTACATGTTAGGTAACAAAATTGTGTTTTATATCGATCGTATGGCTTCAGTGTATTTAGTTAACAAGGAACATGTTTTTGGCAATAATTAGTTAGATGGCTAATAGCATTCATGGAGTATGATTTCAAGATTATGTACAAGCTTAATATATCTCATTTAATGGTAGATGCATTAAGTGAATTACCCAACAAATCTAAACTTGTTATAATAACTAATCAAACCTATGATGTTCATTTATTCACATTGTAGCTTGAGTGACCTTACATAACGTTTATGAATATTTGTTAGAGGAGTGATGCTAGAGATATTTATTATTTCAAAAATACAGTATGTAACCTAGAGAGCTAAACCATTTTTTTTTCAAGGAGTATCGTATCAATTTGGAGAAGAAAACATGTTCCATCAAGTCTTACAATTAAAACAAGTACCCACAATGTTGCAAGAATTACATGGAGGAGTTGCAAGAGGATTTTTTTCCTTTGACATCATTGTGGAGAAGATCTTGGATGAATTTTGGAAATGTTAGTATATATATTAGCTAATGATTATTTAAATGGTATATTCAGAGTATTAAATTTTTGAAATAGTTTGTATATAAGTAGGAAAAGAGGAAAAGAGGAACAATGAAGATTTTTGTTTTTTGTTTTTCTTTTCAAACTTAAAATGGATAACGGAACATTTTATTTTCAATAAATGTATTCTTTAAAGTTTTGCAATTTGAATTTACATTTATTTTAAAATTATACATGGGATTCAAATCTTTACTTTGAATGTACATTTTGTTTTTTTAAACTTGTTACTTATAATAACAAAACTTTAAAAAGCCTTGATGGGAATATTTAAAAACACATCAACAATGTGTTTGTACATTAATGTTCCCTTTTATCAGTTGTAAATATCCATATCACTTGAACTTGGGAAGCTTGACAAATTACACAAATTTTGGGTCCCACCAATAAAATATACATTTCTTAGTGCCTTTTAGTAATTATTGTTAGTGAATTTATATTGTCCTTTAATTGAATAAGTTTCATGTTCTTAATGGGGCCAAAATCATTGTAATTCCTAAAAAAATCATAACATCTTTGATGTAATATATCATTAAAAACTTCTCGTCAATATTCATGTATTGTTCACATAATTTTGAAATCCATTTTTAATTCAATAGGCCTTCACAAAAAAAGAAGTTTACGATCAAAACTTCCATGTGCTTATTGCTTAAAGAACTTTTAAAGGCTTATTAATTACAAGTGAACTACAAGTTAATTAAGAATGAACTAATAGTTAACTATGAATTATGGATGAACATTCATATGAATGGATTCCATTTGTTGTGTGAAAATGATTTGCACAACAAAAAAAAAGGTAGGCGATAAATGTCATTAAAATTTTTAGGCAAGCTTGTGAACAAATATATGTGTACAAATATAAGGGCATGAATATTGGATTACGCAATGGGGTTTTAACAAGAGGTTAAATAATAAACAGGAACTAGGTAATAGGCATTAAATAGTAAGGTTGTTGCCTTCTAATGACCAAATGCATCAAGAAGAAATAAAATATGATTATTTCAAACATAATAAAAAACAAATGTAACTAAGAGAGTTGTAGAACATAAAATCATGGTGAATGTGAATAACAAATGAATGGAAAGGAACACAAGACCGCATGGATCAAAACAAATACAAGACCACAACAATTAGAAGGAACACCAAGACCATGATGACCAAAAGGAATACAAGACCATGGTGATTAAGATGAACACAAGACCATAATGATCTATAAGGACACTAAAAACATAATGATTAAAAGGAACACAATACCACAATGATAGTTAATAACACAAAAATATGACCATCAAGACAAACACCAAAACCATGGTGCCCATGAAAAACACCAAGAAAACAATAATCAAAAGGAACATTAAACCATAATGATTAAGAATAACACCAAGCACATGATGATCAAGAGGAACACCAAAAGCATGGCAATTAGGAAAAAACAAAAATATGTTGATTAAGAGGAACACAAGAACATGATGATGAAAAACACTAAGACCGTGGTGATTAGGAGGAACACAAAGACCACAATGATAAAAAGGAACAGTAAACCATGATATTTAAAAGGAACACCAAGATTACAATGTGGAAAACTAAAACCAGGACGATTAAGAAAAACAATTTGTACTCACAAATTTTCAAAAACTTGCACAAATGCTTAGTGAATGAGATGATTTCATACCTATTACCAATAATTCTCAAACCTTAAATTAGTCTAAATCTTAGCCATATGTTTAAAAATGAACAATTAATTTGAAAATTTTGATCATTATTTTCGTCGTTCATTTCAACAATGAAATAAGGTAAAATCATTAGTCAACATATGATTGTTTTGTTATAGATGGCAAAGTAAACTTTCATGGGTCATCATGTGTACGAAGGGTTTTTTTCTCATTTTTGACCATTCAAATTTTATAGGGGCATATTTTCCTCAATTTTTACATGTTTTGAGAAATTTAAAGTTGGATGTGTGTTATATAATCTTGTTCATTTTATTTTTAATTCCCATAAACAGAGGAAATGAATTGAATTAGAAGGAAGTGACTAGTACATTAAGTGTTTAACAATTGACCATTCTTCTTTAATGTACATAATAAAGTCTTGGTAATAAGGTTTTATTTGATGTAATAATGGGGGCAAGCTAATAGGGTGGGAAGTTATGAAACATAATTTTCCATGGTACTAAAGGGAGCCCTTATGTGGAAGCCTATTTTGCATCACAAGATGCAATGCCCTCTTGCAAGGTCATTACAAATAACATGGTCCTCACGGAGGACCATGTTTAAAATATAATATGCATGTAACCAATGAGATGATTGAACATACACCAAAGAAGATTTTTTTTCCTTTGGGGAGGGGTGTGAGGATGGAGTTTTTTGTCTTGTGTTCCCATATGTTCCCAATGATGTTCCTCAAGTTTTCACTATGTTCCCAATAGCACTTTGCTCCATCCCATACCTTTTGCCCAAAGTTCTCCCTGTCACGTGACGTGGCATCGAGTGCCATGCCACGTCAAATGGATGTAGTTTAGGGGTTTTCATCCATTCAAAGAATTGTGCTCCATGTCATCTTCCTATTGATGGTTCTGTGCATCCTGAGCTGGCGGTTGTGCCAGATGGCCTTCCTTGTTTTGTGTGTGGTGAGAAGAAAGGGGCGGCTACCATG
>Ga0116230_10004627_pt1 | contig 13479 bp, 4 predicted proteins | sample S1TSphfallax_3_FD_88678 | JGI IMG/M metagenome (GOLD analysis project Ga0116230, IMG submission 88678) | Host-associated microbial communities from peat moss isolated from Minnesota, USA - S1T2_Fd - Sphagnum fallax MG | ecosystem: Host-associated > Plants > Peat moss > Unclassified | place: USA...
GAAAAATAAATCAATAATTGACGTTTTTTTTTTTATATATAAAAAAAAAAAAAAAATTTATTTTATAATTGTCATTGTATAATATATATATATATATATATATATATATATATAGATTTTTTAAATACTATTATGTTAATTTTTATATTTAAAAATATCCCAGAATATGTCATAAAAAATATTTTCAAATTGTGCTTTTAATGTCAAAACTACTTTTAAACTATTTTTAGGCAAATGTTAAGCAATGGTTACAAAGCCTTAAAAGTCCTTACACTCATTAAATTGATTCCAAATTTTTATGATATGTACATAATGTATTCACAATAACATTTGATTTAAAAAAAATTATTTATTATTATTATCATTTTCTACAATCCAAAGTTCAAGAAATTAAGTAGTGGTTACGACTGCCAATGGTACATTTATTAGTATGACTACACCCACTCATTCCAAGTAAATTTTTTTATCCACATTATGTATAGGCTTAACCTCGCTTATTGTGAAACTGATGGTCAACTTAAAGTGATAAAAAAATCTCACTTTTATGTGAGCGATGACAAGGAGCATGACACATTTTTTGTACGACATTATCTATTGTTACATTAGGAGTGGCTTGTGGGCCAAGGTGTAAAGCTTTGAAAACATTGGGTGTTTTTTGATAGTTGTGTTGGTCAGTTCAAAGGCACCAAGTGCATGTTCTTTGTGGCTAGGTATTTTGGTCTAACACGAGGTTGCAAAATGAAATGGGGATTCTTAGGCACATGCCATGGAAAGGTAAGTGGAAATTAAATAATTGTTCAAATTTTTTTGTGTTTTGAGTTGAATTGAAATTTTGTATATTGATCATTTTTATTGCCCATTTCCCACTACTAATTCCATGATCAAAATCTTGTAGGAGAGTGGGATGGGGCAAAAGTTATTTTGAAAAGAAGATAAAGACGAGAATAATTGCAAAATCTTGAAAAAATACTACAATTTGCTATAGAGGTGGTTTTTTTCCTTGATGATTCTCTATCTACTTGAGTTCCTAGCTACTTCTTACTCCTAAAGTAAACCGGATGTTTTTCAAAAGTTTTGGCACATTGCCATTGATGATGTAAATAGGCCAAACCCTCATGGATGTGACAATATCCTTGGATCTTCAAACTTCCACTCCATTTACTCACTATTTAATATTGATCCTACATTGCTAATGGCACGAGATCTTGCATGTTTATGTCCTCCTTATGTGATGGAGGAGTGGGAAACATGCCAAAATAGGTTTCAAGTTCTCCCATGGTGGTTGATTAAGTTCAAACCCAACAAAACCAAGCTAGTGAAAAAGCAAATGCAAAAGTTTGAAGAGTAAGGAAAGTGGGAGTTTGGAGGAGATTCTAAAAAACTTTTTGATATGTTATAGACTGGAGACAACTTTGCAATGCCAACTATTGAAAGGAATGCAAAAGGAATCAATTTCTACATCTTGCAATGTTAATGACCAAAACATATGGTTCATGAATCTTTTGCTTGTCTTTGGGGTTAGTGTGAATTTGAAGTGAATGAATATGTAGTGGCTGAGACTTGTTACTAGAAATGGTGGAGGGGTAATCAATCCTATGTTTATTTGGACAATTCCAACATAACATATATAAATGTTCATTTGGTCAAAGCTATTAAAAATAGGTTATAGGTAGGTTAGCCTAGGTAGGTAAGAGGCACCTATTAATAAATGTATGTACTTAGGTAATGTGTAGGTTATGGTTTATTAAGCCTAATAGGTACCTATTAGGTCTATGCTTATAGCTACCTAGTAAGCTATCTATGCCTATGTTATTTAGTAGGCTACATAGGTACCTACTAGCTTATCAATAGATCTAGCCTAAGCACACTAAATAAATAGCCTAGCCAATTAAGTAGGTCTAGGCTTAAACTACCTACTTAATACTAAGCTAGGCTACCTACATAATAGCTTAAGTGGCCTAGCTTAGGTTAGCTACATAAATGTCTAGTATAGGCCTAGGGAGCCTAGGTTAGGCTACATACTTATAGGTTTAATAGGTTTAGGTGGCTTAGGTGGCCTAGGTTAGGCTACATACTTACATGTTTAATAAGCCTAGGTGGCCCAGGTTAGACTACTTACCTTACAGGCCTAGGTGGCCTAATTGACCTAGGTTAATTCCTTACCTAGTTAGTAGCCTTGTAAGCCTAGGTTACCTACATTACGTATGTAGCTACCAAGTAGACCTCGATAACCTAGGTGGCTTAGGCTACTTACCTAGTTAGTAGGATAGGCTACTTACCTACTAGGCATAGCTGGCCTATGTTATTTACCTAGTAGGCCTAGGCTAATAGGCTACCTACATGGCTAATATGTAGATACCTAATAAACCTATGTCACTTAGGATATCTACCTAGAAGGCTTACTCTACCTAGTTATAGGCTACTTAATAATCTTACACTACATCCTAGGTAACCTACTAAATAGGTCTAGGATACTAGGCTACCTAGTTAGGCTATTAACTAAGTTATTACCTAACAAGTAGCCTACTAGCCTATTAATTATGCTAGGCTAAATAAATAATCTAGGCCTAACCTAACCTATTAATTATGATAGATTAGGTAGGTAGCCTAGGCTTAATAAGTAGGCTAAGTCATCAAATGAGTATGGCTCATTTGACTATGGGACAAATCAAGATGATCAATTTCACTAAACCTTATCCATTTGATATCGCCAATTTGACTAAGCCATTGCCATTTTGATGGACATTTGTCCATTTTGACTAGATTTGTGGCTTGACACTTGGTCAAAAAGGTCACTTTAATCAAATGTACTAATCAAATGTAACATGTGTTTTTCATGCCCCAAACTTTTGGGTGAAAACATCCTTGGGTGGTACCACTAGGAATGTCACACCTTGATTTTCCTAAACCCATCAAAATTTGAAAACTCAAAGGAAACATTTAAATACATATATTTTATTATTTTTTAATGAGTACATTCATTAGGTTCCATAGATTTTGAAATTTCAATAATATCAAAAAATTATGTATTTTGATGTTCTTAATCATTACATTTAGGGTCCATTCATTATATAAGGAGCCAACATGACCAAGGTTGTTGTCCTTGGGAAGGAATGATTGTTGTGTGTAGAACCATGTGGCATGCATTAATTAAAATGATGTAATTAGGTGCTGATGGAGGAATATGAATGAAAAAATTCAAAACTTTGAGACAAATTTCCCTACACACCAAAATAGGCATGTAGGTCAGCAACTTGCCTACTTATGAACCTCTAGGTTAGTGTCATGATTAAAATTGGCCTTAGTCAAGGATTGTTATTTAGTGAATGTGTGAACATAAGCATGTGAGCATAATCAAACTTTTTTTGGAATATTTTGTTGACACATGGCACAAAATATTGCATGATGTGGAAGAATATTTTGCCATGTGTCCAATGATTAAAAATAAAAATGGATGGAAAACTAAAATGGATGAAAGGATTAAATGGATGAAAAAAAAGATGAACAAAAGGATGAACAAAACATGTTCACAACCAAAAGTTATGTGTTAATCTAAACACTAACTCTTCACAACCGAGAGGTATGTGTCAACCAAAACACCACATGTTCATCTCCAAGAAGTATGTTCCCATTAGGAATTGAGACAATATGAGACCAGACATTTTTTATACCATTTCAAATTGATTTTTATTTGAATTTAGTCTTTCAAACCTCTTATGTCTAAAAGCATTCTTGCTACTCGAAGGATAAACTAGATGGAAAAAAAATGATGAAAAAAAGGATCAACAAAACTTGTTCACAACCAAGAGTTATATGTTCATCCAAATTCTACCTCTTCACAAGAAAAGTATGTGTCAATTGAAACACCACTTGTTCATCTCCAAAAGGTATGTTCCCATAAGGAATTGAAATTATATGAGATTGCACATTCTCTATGCCATTTCAACTTGTTTTTTTATTTGAATTCAATCTTTCAAATCTCTTATGTTTAGGAGCATTCTTGTAACTTGAAGAATCAAATTGCATTTTTTTCCCCTTCTCCACCAAAACTACCTAGTTCCAACTTTTCTATGGCTACAACCCATTTGCAAATTTTTAACGTCTACTTTACAATGGTAAAAATAAAATTCACAAAAATGGTCACACCAAACACCTTGGAAACTATGATTGAATACATTTTAATTTTAAGCATACTAGATAGAATATGCGAAATGATAAAATCACCTTTGGAATATCCAAGAGATCCCACCTTGCTAGACCCCCTCAAGTAATTGCTAGAAATAAAAAAATGGGGATGAGAATGGAAAAAACAAATTGACAAAAGAAATGAATGGGCAACATGGTGATGGGCAAATGCGAAGATTAACAAAGAAAGTCTTGCATTGCTCAAACATACTATAAACATTTTGAAGGAGGATATGGAATACTACTATTCGGTGATGTATACACATGCCATGGATTTCTTCCAAGAAAATGTAAATTTGAAAAAGCCAATTCCATAACATTTCCTTACAAACTTCTTGAAGGGTTTGTTGGTGAACAATTTGGTAACCCTTGGGAACCTCCTTTCAACATAATTTATGGAACTTAATAGATGACTTTATCCAACTCTAAGCAAGCAAGCTTGGGTGCCACAAGATTTAATGAACAAAGTGATAAAACAACATGTGAATTGTCAAATGATAGGCCCATGCCTAACTAAGCTTAAACTAGTTTGTACAATTAGATTACAACTATTTGAATTGCAATTAGGTTGTAATTGGGTTATAACTAAGGTAGACAACAAATGGTATTCTATCATTAAACATCATCAAGTTTTCCCTCATTTCAACACCAAATTGAACTTTTCATGTCATTGGAAGCACAAAATAGAGACCTTCAAATGTTCTTTGAACCTCAAAAGCAAAGGAACAAAATAAAGAACACAGGAAGAGAAGGAGTAATATTTTGTCTCAAATTTTGTCTTTAGACCCCCTTTAATTCTAGCAACTATATCTTGTTCATTTCTTATTCATTTTGAACAAATTTAGAGGCAACAAATGCACTATCTCAAAATCTATAAAACTTGTTTAAAGATTTAAATTTAAAAAAATATATTTGAAAAGCTTAAGCTTCAAAATCATAGTGAACACTTATGAAAAAATCCAAAGCACAACCCCCTTCACTTTGAAAGGGCATATCTTGCTCATTTTCCATTAGATTGTAGCATTTTTTAAAGATTTGGATACCCCAAGTGGAGGACTACAAAATTGTTAAAGTTTCAAAAGGAACAAACCATGGACAAGAGAGTTATAATGATCCAATATCGTTAAATGTTGGGTGATAGGTGTGTTTACCCAATGTTACAAATAAAATCTTTATCCCATATTGTTTGGTTTCCATTCCATGAATCCAAATTATATAAAGGAGTGCATTAGGATTATTGGAGAACACAATAAACATGAAAATCTAATAGCCATTTGGGATGAGTCAATCAAAAAGGTTCAACCTTAAAGGTAAAACCAAATGAAATAGGATTTCATTTATTAATTGCCATGTGGTCTAGGTGTAGGCCTAACATAGGTGCCTAGATCTAGCCCTAATTTAAACCTAAACTAAATGGCCTATGTTTAGGTTTAACCTAGGTGCCTAGGTTTAGACCTAACCTATGTTTAGGCACCATGTGGCCTAAACCATTGATGTGGATGTACCACATGTCATTTAACTATTTGTTGACCCCAAAATTTGTGAACATGCCATATGTCATTTAACTATTTGTTGACCCCACATTTTATGAATGTGCCATGTGTCAACATTGTGAATGTGCCATATGTCATTAAACCATTGGCCAAATGTTAGATTTACATAGTTGCAACATAATCAAAATGTTCAACTTACATAATTACAAGTTAGTTGAAATTGTAATTATATTTTTAGTTGATGTCATGCTTATTTAGTAGATGAAGTTCATCCATTAGTTAAATGTAGTTGACAAAATCCTTCGACTATATTAGTATAACAATTTTCAACTAAATTGGCAAGTAATGGCTATTGTTGTGGTGTTAACATGTGGCATACACTTTTGACTATAATTTTATTCTTGACTTATACTTTTTGACATTATTGGTCAGTAGTTGTGAAAAATAGTACCTAGTTGTAGAAATGAAATTACAATTATATGTGTAGTTTTTAACTTGGTTTGTAGTTGAATAGTAGTTGAAAATGTAATTGCAAAAGGGGGCTTTTTCTATTAATGAAACCCCTGGTACCTGAAGTTCAAGTGGGGTCAAAACTCATCGTTGTAGTAGTTTCCATGAATCGTTGTCACCCACCTATTGAAGATTCATCCTCACATCGAATTACTCAAAAGAAAAAGCCCATTGTTCAAACAATAATTGTTTTTGTAGGTGAGCGTAATTATGAATGACCACACATCGATGATGGCATTTTGGATTTTGAGGGATGACACCCCATCAAATGAATCGTGACAAAACATTCAAGCCGAAATATCATCACAATCTTGCATGGGACAAACATTTTACAAGTGAAGGAAAAATGCAACAATGATGATGATGACAATGACATTGAGATTTTTGATGAAGCAATTGAAGCCCCAAATTGTAGTGACTACAATGAACTTCAACCCCAACATCTAAAGTCTATTATTACTCGTCCTCTTAGGTCACGAATCACAAGGGCTTCATAATCATACAAATTTGGCATTTTGCAATGCCTACGCATCAGTTGAACATTATATGCAAATCCACATGGTGGCATAAACATATTTTCTTCCAAATGTATATTTTTTGGTAATAAAATTGTAACCATCTGGTTTGGGACCCTATTTCAAAATTGGTGTATTTCATGTAAGACAATTTCATATCCATAATTCAAATTGAAAACTTTCAATTCCAAGGGCACTTAAAATGATCTATAGGGCCAAAAGAAAGGAGTGTTTAACTATAATCATTATAATAAAATGAGAATGAGAAATTAGAAATATATATATATATAATGTATTTGAACTTGCAATATCTTTCAAAAGATGAAACCCTGATAATACACTATCAAAATGGAATTTCCAATAGTTTTTAGATAGATCCTCAAGTGGCAAAGACATTTGTTCCTTTTTTTTATTCATGAATTCAATTGAAAATTAACAAATGTCATATTGTGTCAAAATAATTTTGTGTGTCATAAACATGAAATTTTGTTGGGATGGTTTTGTACAACAAGTCCTCAGGAAAATTAAAGACATCCAAGACATGGACTCCTTTGAATGCGCATGGAAGATATTTGAAACTAGTGCCATTGTGATCCCAAGCTATGAACACATTCTCCCTATCCATTACATTTTCAATTCTCACATACATATAATGTAAATGGTATGTCCTTGTATAATAAGTCCTCTAGTAATCAAAAAATATCCACATCATATTGACCTTCTTTCTAGCCTAGGAAATATATGACATCTACCCTTTCATAGACCCAAGTTAGGATGATGTGGTCATCCCATTCACTAGCCTACTTGATTATTTCTCCTTCAACTTGATTGCTCGACATATTTCATTTTGTGGAAAATTTTTGGAATCACAAAAATAACATAAAAAATGTATGGAGTCCCGTCCCTTCCTTTTTTTAAAGTGTTATGCAACATTGTCCAAAACAATTACATTTGTACACATAAAAAAGAAAGGGAGGAAGAATTAGAATTTGAACCTTATTACATAGGTTAAATTAGGGGTACCCCAAAACTAGAGGCACCCACAAAATTTGGGGATCAAAAAAATTAAGTTGCCATCCAACGACATCCCATGTACTATCCACACATTACTATTGAATGTCATCGGATGGTGATTAAATTTTTTCGGTGACCAATGGGATGTGTGGATAGTTGACAACCAAAAATATTTGATTACCATGCCATTCCTCAAGTTTGAAGGCAATTGAATTTTTTTGGTTACCAACTAGCCAATTGTCCAATTGGCGACCAAAACTAGCCAATTAATGGCAATTGAATCTATTTCAATCACCAACAATACACTAGTCTGGTGGCAACCAAACCACTTTTTGGTCGGCATCCAATAACCTTGAGTCTATGATGCCTATAGGCCATTAGATGGCAATTGAAAATTTTCAATTGCCAATGAATTTGGGCCACAAGATTGGGTTTAGTGCCATATTGTGCATTCAATGGCGACCAAAGGCAACTAAAACAAGCTTGGGCCTAGTCCTAGGGCTTTGGACTTGTGTGGGTCCACTATAAGACCCACATTTTTGTCATTTCTTATATTTTCTTACCTACTTGTAAAGACTTTGTTCACTCTAAGTAATCAACGCCATACACTTGGAAGAAAAGTGGGAGTCCTTTGGAGGGGTTTTAAGTTCATTCACCAATTGTGAAAATGATTGTGTGCTAGATTTGAATGTTAAACCTCTTAGAGGACCCCCATATTGATTTATTATACATTGTTTTTGAACTTAACCTTAATTTACCCCAACCTTAACCCTAATTTTCCTTGATTCTAATTTATGTTTACTTGTTTATTAATGGACAGTGGGTATAATGGCGGACGTGTAAACCAAAGAAAAGTGGTCAAGGGCCATGGCACAAAAGGAAGACAACACAAGGCAAAGCTTAAAGCACTTGAAGACCCAACTGTCATAGCAAATCCTGGATGGCAAAACCTTCCCTAGCCTTGGTTGTAGACATTATGTTTTTCCTATGTGCGGTGACGCCACATTAACAAAAAATGGCCACTTTCTAGGCATGAAACCCATAGGAAAAATAATTCCACCCAGTATACAAGTTGCCTAGATGAACATATGAAACCACACATGTTGGAGGTTTACATGGCCATGATAGGAAACCATTTTTTTCCCAAAAACTAAGTGCTTTTCATTGTGGCACAAATGGTTTATGTGGAGGTGGTGCTTGGGGTTCAGGACGATTAGAAGACTATTCTAGGCAACTAAACCGATAATGTGCTTTTATATCGACCAGATAGATTTGCAAAGGCAAATCCTCCAAAAATTCACCCACCTGCTACAATTGTTCCTTTAATTCTTAGAAGGAGACCCCAAGTTTTTCCCTGATTTGCCCTTGTCATCGCCCCTTTCTCTTTTCAACCGATCACTAATACTAATTATTTCTGAAACAACAACATTGAATACTTCTTGTATTCAAGATTTGGATTTCATGATCAATGATCGAATTATTCAATGCCTTTAAGAATGAAGTCCATTTTAGTCACCATTAAGCACGGACAATTTTATGGATGCAACATATTTGGATGATGTGGTTCATCTGGCATTTTACTTGCCATTTGACACAATAGACAGTCAAGGGTGATTAGCACAAGATGTTAGCATATTATCCTCCACAAGACGGGTCAACATTACGAAACATGCTTAAGAGGCATTTGCAAAGGGAAATGGGTGTAATGTAAACACAACTTTGAAAGGTGACATTGAAACACGATGCACTACGTGAACAATTGGTTGCATGCCAAGCAAAGTGTCTTGGGCTAGAACAAGATGTTGTCACTCAACAATAGGCATGCAAGAGGCATTCATGAAGGCCACTGAGGCAAAAAAAAAAAGCCCGAATTCTGGAAAAAATTTAACGCTACCATCAAATGTTGATTGATATGAAAGAACAAGATCAAAAAATATGTTGAAACATTTGTGAAGGCAACTAGATGAAATTCAAACCACATGCATCTTGCATGTATTTTGGCAACATCTCAAACTATGCAGATGCAGGCGAAGTTCGTAAGAAAGCAAAAAAAAACCATGAAAATGGGAGGTTTTGATCACACGGTTTGACATCAGGGCCCAAGATATCCAAAATGTTTCATGACAATTTACCCAAGATGGTGGAGAATGCAAACATAAATTGGGCGATACATCCCAAGTTCAATTAGGAATATGTCACAGGTAAAAACATGTTATTTAGCTTAAGTACTTATAGTAATTATCCATCAACTATTTTAAATTATATAGTTGTATAATCAAATAATTAAACATATTATTGTCATTTATTAAATAATATGGTGATTAGTTTTTTATTTTAAAAAATCAACAATTAAATGTATTTATTTAATAATTAATTAATTATCATTGAATATTTGTTAAGATTCGAAATTCATTATAAAATTTTATTAACATTTCATAAAACAAAAAATTAGCTCAAATATAAATATTCAATAATAAAATTTAGATGATATTTTAATTACAATAATTTTTATAATATTGTGATAATTAATAATTGACTACAATTACAACAACAACATTAATAATAATATTGTAGCTAGTAGTTAGGTTAGCCTAGTAATTTAACTATTTTATTCATATTTTTTTATCGAACTTGTTAGAACTATTAAATGACCTAGTATAATAAATATTAAATAAGAAAAAAATTATATTATAATTTTTAAATAATATAAATTACATGTACTTTAATAATTGATGAATATTTATTGTAATTTTAAAAATACATCAAGACATCATACATATAAAAATGAGTAAACATTAAAGTTCCACAAAATGATGAATTATGTATCATTACTTGATTTGTTGTAAATTAACATTTGATTTACAAAGAAGTAATAAATTACATATATTGAATTTACATTATTATAAATTCGTATTTCAAATTTTCCTTAAATTTTATTTTGAAATTAAAATTTTAGTATTTATATGCACAAAAAATAATTACATCATACATAAACATTCATTTGCAGAAATAAAATTTACATATAAATAATAATTACATGTATTGAACATGCACATTATTACAAATTTATATTTCATAATTTCCTTCAATCAAATTTTATAATTTGTGTGCACAAAATTTATTTGCATCATACATAACCATTCATTTTATACAAAGATAATTTGCAGATAATTTTATTTATTAATGAAGGTAGATAATTTGTTTTGTTTTATTCTATCATGTTGAAATTTTCCAAACCAAATTATTTCATATAATGCTATCGATATCTTTGAAAACCTAACAATGAATAGGGCTGCACTAACTTGGGTTGAAATGTTTTGGAACTACAATGCAAAGGTTATTGATTATTGAACCATTTTTTTAATAAACATTAATAAAATCATAAATAATTTTTTTCTTTGAATCCAAAGGTGTACTTGGTGTTGGAAAATAATTGTTGAATTAGATTTAATGAAATTTATTTCATAATTTCCATATTTAAGGTGTGGAAGATATTGAATTTTGAATGAATTTTGTTGTCGAAAATTCAAACAAATTACAACAAATTGGGTTGAGAAGGGGAAATGAGTTAAATGTGTTCACACTTGGTGCCAACAACACACGCTACCTTATTTATCCATGAAGGAAGGTAATTTGTTTTGTTTCGTCATAATGATACCTCCCAAAACACGATGTCTTAAGGTTATGCTATGGAACTCGTCATCAAAAAGTTCTCAGTGAATAGCGGTGCAACGACTTGGTTTAAAATGTTTGGAGCTATAATGTGGAATCTATTATTATTGAATAATTTTTTATTGAATTTTTTGAAAAAACCAAGATTGAAAACTATATTGGAATTTTGGGGCATTATTGGTATTGTTGGAAAGCCCTCACCAAGTTTGATTTAATAAAGTTGATTTCGTAATTTTGAGACCTAAAATGTGAACAATATTATCGATTTTTTGGTGGGTACATATTGTTGTTGGAAATTCAAACAAATTGTGAAAAAGGGTTTGGAAGGAAAATTCAATTGAATTCATTCAAACTTGGGCCAATGACATAATGTACATTAATGTTTAATGAGTTTTTATCATAATTTTAAACAAATATTAAGATATCATGTGTATAAAAATGAATAAACATTATAGTTACACAATATTATTAATTATGTATCATTATTTGATATGTTGTAATGATCTACATAGAAATAATAGATTACATGTGTATTGAACATAAACATTAGTATTGACATTTTAAAAGAATTCTTAAACTTTATTTTGAGATTAAAGTATGATATTTATATTCACAAGAAAAACCATTCATTTATATAAATAAAATTTACATGTAAATGTTATCATAATTTTAAATAAATATTACAATATTATATGTATATAATTAAAGTTGCTTATTAGTTGTTTAACTTAGTTGAAAAAGATAGTTACAAACAATATTATATTTCATCCATCCTCTAGTACATTTTATCATCCAAAATAATTGAACATTATGTTTTGATTATGTGCCAATTAAAAACCTTAGATGCTAAGAATATTTCAAAAAGACTATTATAGAATGTGTTTTAGTTAATTATGGGTTTCATTAGATTTTGAATGAATTTGGACATTTTTACTTAATGAAGTTATTTAACCCCCTAGTGAATAGGGACCAATTGCTATGAATAACGACTTGCTTCATTAGTACTTAGTGAAACAAGGTTACTCTCAAGTGAAATTTAAATGTACCAAACCATTCATGACGCATTCCAAACTCCTTGAGGGACTCAAATGTGAATCCCAAACAAAAAACAATAGAAGAGTAAGGAGTTGAGGCACGCTCCCTAGTTCACAACACTTTGGAGGGGTAGAGGGGCGTGCTGGAGCTCCGGAATGGGGCTAGGAAGAGTTGATAAGCTTTATCTACTCACACACACCTGCACAAAACCAACATAAGGTGGTTAGTGCATAGTTGGAGCACCTTTGGTGCTAAGACGAGCCACGGACACACAAGACTCACCACGGCCTGGACTTGGGGGAAGCCATCACCTTCCCCCTTATAGTATACTCTGCACCTCTCCACAGGGCCCACATCCAAATGTCTTTTTGTTTCATGACTTTTTACAACTTTGGGGCGCCATAACTTTGCGTGCAAACCTCTGATTGAGATGAGGTCTAAACCAAAGTTTTAGCCCTTGTCGAGAGCTTTCCAACGGTATGTTGCACGCCATCTGCACACACGAAAATCGGGTCGATTCCCAACTTTTAATGGTCGGGAATCAAACTGCCAATTTGATTCCTAACCCTTCTTTTGACCATAACTTGAAATTCGGATGTTCAAATGGGCGATGCGAGCCCATTTTAGATATCTACGTTTCAAGAGCTTTTCATTGATATAAAGAACTCTTCAAGCCATTGAGTTTTGACCCCTACAATCGCCCTCTGAAGATTCGGGAATCCACCAAGACTCCAACTCCCCAAAGTGGAACTCCCTTGGGGTGTGAGGGTTCATTCCCTCACACGTTCTCACATCCCCGAGAGTATGTTGTGCGATTCTCAGTTTCCCTCTTGGCCTGCAACCTTGCAAACCCTTGCCTTGGTCGCGAGCCCAAGGCTAGGGTTACGACATCTTGCTATTACTGTATATGTACACTAGCTTTTTCGCCCGATTTGATGTTAACCAATTTTGCACTTTGCCATGGACAAATGAATATGAATTCCAATTCTGCTCACACAATGATGCAAAACACACTTATGCCAAAATGCAACGGGTGATGGGTGCAAATGTGCATC
>Ga0116230_10004628_pt1 | contig 13479 bp, 8 predicted proteins | sample S1TSphfallax_3_FD_88678 | JGI IMG/M metagenome (GOLD analysis project Ga0116230, IMG submission 88678) | Host-associated microbial communities from peat moss isolated from Minnesota, USA - S1T2_Fd - Sphagnum fallax MG | ecosystem: Host-associated > Plants > Peat moss > Unclassified | place: USA...
ATTTGTATATTTTTAATTATATTTTTATATTAGAAGAAATTAATTAATGTAATTAATGTGACATTACTTTAAAATCATTGCAATTACTTCATATAAAAATTAATTAATATGTGCATAATTATTTTCTAGTTGAACATAATTATTCACACTTTGTAATTTATAACTTCAAACCTGAATTAAAAATTTGGAAAAATTATAATTTAGTTAAAATAATTATTTTACTGATTTTAATTTCATGAATTATTATATATTATTATTATTCTTTCAAAATTCTGTGATTAATCATCTATGATAAATATTTTATAGTAATTTAAAAGTAATTATGAAAATTAATGTTATGTTTAACAAATTATTGTATTTATAGTTGATAATTAGAAAAATAAAAAAATTACTTGACCTATAATCATTTTTAAAACAAAAAATGTAATTATACAATAAATAATGTAATTAATTGAATAATAATAATTTAATTTTTTTTTTACTTTCTAATAGTAATCGTTAATTCATTACTTATAATTTTAACATAAATATTTAAATAATTAATTTTAAAATTATAATCATTGAATTATTTTTACATTAATTATATTATATATAATTTGATCACATTCTCAAAAATAATAAAATATTTTAAAATATTTAAAATATTTAATTATTTGTGAATTATGTATTAATAACTTGTGAGTTACTAGATAGTTAGTTTGTTAAATATTAAAAATTTATTGCTTATTTAAGTAATTGATAATGAATATTGAATATTTGTAGTGTATAATTTATAATTTAAATTTATGTAAATTTATCATTATTAATTAAATGATTATTTAATTATCTAGCACTTGAATTGTTTAGAAATCTAAAAACTAAGAAAATAAGGCATGAATACAGTTTTGGAATTACAATTTAGTTTGTGAGGAAGTTGCAACTTCAAAACTTATCCCATATTGTTTGTTCCTCATTCCTATTTTAAAAACTATATAAACAAGAGGGTGTGGTAATCCAATTTCACATTAAGAAATTTGTGCACATGGGATGAGCTCATCAAAAAGGTCAACCCCAAAAAAAAGAAAAAGTTATGCACATTTCTAAAGTGCCTACCTTCCCAACCTATTTGTTTACCTAGCTAGGTAGGTACGTAATTTGACCTACCCACCTAGGTTGACTTATGTACCTACCTACCTAAGTACTACCTATATAGGTAAGTTGGTATGTAGCCTAGGTTTGTAGGCACATATTTATGTACCTACCTAAGTACCTACCAACTTAATATTAACATTTTTAATAAAAAATTTAATGCCACATGGCATACTTACATTGGGCCACATGCCATAATATAAAATCATCCAAGTATTAGAATTGAATGTCCTAGATTATTTCAAAATAATAATAATAATATTTTAAATAATCAAATATTAAAACATGTGGCAGCACATCATTTACCTTTAATTATGACCAGAATAGTTGCATCATAGTTGCATGTGACAATATGTATACAATGTAGTCAAAGGATGAAATGCATTTGTTGATTTTTTTTTTTCATACAATACCTTTTGTCATTTGCGACTAATTCATCACATGCGACTTGTCTTAGGTGACTTAAGGGATTTTAGTTGCAAAATGTCTCTTGCAACTAAAATTTAGTCACAAAGACTAGTAAAAAATACACAGTTTTCTTCTAGGACGACAAACCCCATCTTATATATAATTTCGCTTGTTGCGTGCGTGCGTGCGTTTGTCGAGGTGCTGAAACCTAGTGTCCGTTTATCGAGGTGCTGAAACCCAAGTCTTAACAGGCGTGCGTGCGTGCGTCTATCGAGGTGCTGAAACCCAGTGTCCGTTTATCGAGGTCTTGAAACCCAAGTCCTGAGAGCCAAATATCGAGGTCCTGAAACCGAGGTCCTGAGAGCCAAATGTAGCAACATTCGCGTTTATTGCACTTCGTTATGTAAAAACACGGCGGCAGCAACAAAAGAAGAGAGTCGCGAAGAACAGTAGGCAGTAGGCAGGCACGGGCGGATTGTGTCCGACCGTCACGAGTACCCACTAGTAATATAATATATGACATCCCAACATCATGGTCTATTGGTTGATGAGATAAATGCATCAATGCATCAAGCTTCAATATTTTGCTACAAGGTTGTTCATGTACAAGATATTATATGGATAGCAAATTTGATCTACCAAATTTGCAAAGACAATAGAGCTAACAAACATGGTGAAAAGAACCTCCAAAGGCCTCAATTTTACTTTCATTTAAACAGTCTTTGGACATGAGTCATTCCAAACTTCCACCTTCAATGCCACCTTTCTTGACCTTCATTGTAAACGTAGTTTCCACCACACGTATTCTTCTCCCATTTCAGTAGCTCCTAGCAAACATTTTAGCACATTGGAACACCACTTGCACTTGGTAAAATGACAAATGCAAAGATATTAAAACATCAAGCATTGGCCGCTTGTGCTCTTTGTTGCCCACAAACATGTACTTCTAGCTTATATCCTATAATTGTTATTAATTTCACAATGTCAATAGAAACCTTGATTTGGATGGACATAACATCAATTCTACCTATGGATCATTTAACCAAAACACAAAAGCAAGAGAATATGACCTAGTTGTAAATGAATTTTAAAGAATTCATAGAAGGGCAATTTAAAACAATGGTAACACATGGAAAAAAACTCATTGGGAATAGATTTTGACATAAATGTAAAGTGGCTTGCTTATCAAAGGTTCGGTTGATAGACATTACTTCAATCTTGCAATTTATAACTATTAACCATCATGCTCATCTACCAACTATCAATAGGCAACACCTTTGTGAATTATGCCCAACACTTTTGTTGATAGTTCATATGTACTTAATGAACCTCTTACATAATGTGTTGTAGGTGGCATAAAAATTTGGATGCCATAATCAGATGAAAATACATAAACGCAGGTAGTGAATCTTCTAGTAGGTAATAAGACCTGCTACTTGGATGTGATCTTTCATATCATAGCCTTCATATGACATAGTCTCCTTCAAACCACTATTGCCCCCAAGCATATGTGAAATGTTGTTTGACCATATGGATAGGAATATCAATGAGCATAATCCAAAAGATCTCATCTGTAGAATTTTAACATAACATTGTTATATTGTCATCCACAACATCATCAACCATTTCCTCCCCTCCACTCCCATATTCCACTTCTACATTTGCAGTTTGTACAATTTGCATGGCCTCAAGTTGATGGATAGGTTTCAACTTGGTCAAACACTAAGGTTGGATGTGGCTAGACTATTCACATTTAGACTTTGCATCCTAATCTTCACATTTGAGACAATGACATGAAAGGTTTCAAACTTCAACTAATGTATAATCACTAGAGGAAATAGATTGAACATGATGTGCTTTGTGGTTGCCATGTACTATATGACATTCAAAAAGTTGTGATCTATCCACATCATCTTTTTTTACTTCCTAAAAAGATTTATGGATAGTCCTCTTAACATTGGGGTGGGTAGCATGTTGTCTTGTGGCCTCCTTTCTTAAAAAAATGACCACATCAAATGCAAAAGTCACCTTGCATTAGACTTAATTTGTTCTTTTCGAATTTCCCTTTTCAACAATGCACTTGCCCCTTGCACTTCCCCCTTCCCATGACCGATAGAAAAATAGTTCCAAATCATCTAACAACTAGAAAGTAACTCCTCACACACAGTCATGTTATGATATCGAAGTAGAAAATACCAACATCAAACACTTTTAAATTTCCCACTTCATCCATCGGACCATACAACATGTTGTTTTGGGAAACAGTCTCTCTCCTTTAAAAACTCCCAATTCAACTTAAAAGCATGTTGAACATATAATGCATTATGTTTTTTCTCATTCGAGATGTAGTAATGCACCTCTGTCAATATTCTGAATTCTAGATGTGCTGGATCGAATGTAGGATTATGATGATACATGATGTGCACTAGAATTATAATTTGGAACAAAAACCAGTGCATGTCTTGGATCTTGTTCTACACCCTAAAAGCATAATTCTACAAGAAACAACAATGTTAGGTGGCAAATTGGCACATAGGCCTTAATTTCCTTCTTTTGCCACTTTGATGTAAAATTGTGTACTACAAATTCCTGTAATTTGGGTTTTAGGTAGTCTATAAGCTCACATGGTTTTGTTTCACATTACTTTTTCCTTGAAACTTTCTTGTCACGACCTTCACTAGTTTTCCCAACAACAACATAGTTCATCTTGCACCAAGTGACAAATCTTTCTAAAGTCAATTCAGATGGGTAGTTCTAAAAGGTTTGGATCCCACAAGTTTTACACTCCCCCAGCAAGCATTCCTTTTGATGAAAGGCTAACATATCAATCTTTGGACATAAAATGGATGAACATAAAATTTTCAATCTCTTAAAACATTTGAAATGGGCTTGACACTCTATTGCACTAGTATCTTCTCCATTTGGGCGATAAATTTTTGTACAAGAACAATTGCATTGCCCATGGACCCCTTTTGCTTGACTTTTAATACCATTTAGACTCTCCTTCAACCCATTGATTTCAGTGTGATATCAACAGCAACAAGTGTTCTATTCATGTAATTTTCTAACAAACCAAGGCTTCAAATAATGCAATTTTAACAACATCACTTGCATGTTAGGATGTTTTTCCTTATAAAAAAACTCCAGCTACAAAACAAAAAAACAAAAAATAATATGCAAATTTATCCAACTTGATCATAGATTTTTCAGAAGTGCAAAATAAATTTCAGACCCCAAAAACATTAGCTACACATTATACAAGATGCACAAACCCTGTAGTGACATATTTAAAAACAATCCAAGTGTTTTTTTTTCACAAAATCATAGCTGTAGCTTAAACAAGGATTAAACAGACTTCACCATTCAAGTTTTATCCATTAACCCACACACTACAAGAAAGCTAATTGGGTATGTTGATAATTTGGTTTACAATTTATTAGATCAACAAAAAGGTTTTTGCCCCACTGAGTTCCATAATATACATGTCAAGCTTGAAAAACCATGTAATCACCAAATGTCATTGTTTTAAGTAATTGTTCCTAAATTGAAGTCTCATACAAATGGACTTGAGCTCTTATCATTTGCACCTAAATACCATTGAATTTCAATATATGCACCAACCATAACTTGCAAGCAAAAAAAAATTAGTTTGCTATTTTGTATCAAAGAAAAGCTTTAACCCTAATTTGGACAAAATTATGAAAGTGCTAAAGCTTTATCATAATGATCGTCCCAAATTTCTCCAAAGCACATACTCATTATAATTATGTCATCTGATAAAATTTCGATTAAGAAAGGTTCGTTTGTTCACATATGAGAAAAATAAAAAAGAGTATCCTTTCATTTCTACCGTTTTTTTTACTATTTCTTGCAAAATAAGGAGTCTCTATGTCCCAATTGAGGACCTTGTGTAAGACTATTACATCGTTTGGGAGTTTTGCCGAGGTTGACTAGTAACACACCCTAGTCAAAATCTAGTTATATCAACCAACCCATATCTAATAAAAAAGTTTTTCAGTATCGTATTCATTTGGAGGAAAAACAAAAATTGTGTTTTCATTATGGAATAATGGAGCGACAATTATTTAAATATGTTCGTATTGCTAGAAAGAGCAAAAGGATTTACATGTCAAATTTTGTTACAATTGCTTGAAATGCGCCTAGATAATGTGATCTTTCGATTAGGTATGGCTCCCACTATTCCTGGAGCACTACAAGATCATCAAATGACAATGTAAATATAGACGACAATTAATCACTATTTTAGAAACCTTAAATGCTTTATAATCAATGTTTAACATCATTTTAACCTTACCACAATGATGACTCCGCAAGTTGTTCCAAAGCACATACTGAATTATTCCATGTCATTTAGTTTAATGTACATTACACAAACACCTTGAACACAATGGCAAACATTTTCAATTTAGGAATAGTCCTAACACTTGCACCTGGTTCACTTGGTCAATGTTGACCCTAAAGGTTTTACAAGGAAACATTCCTTGTACATGAAAAATTGCACTTTTAAAAGTAGTTAGTATTGAACTAACCAAAAATAACTCTTGAAATCAAGACTTGGAATTGTTCAAAAGGACTTTCTAGAACATTAGATCACAATGACCATCACAGATTTTTCCACAACACATACTCATTATATGTTTCATCAAATGACAATGTACACATCGACACCAATTAAAATTATTCTATAAACCTTAAACACGTTGTAAAATCATTGTTCAAAACCATTTCAACCTCACCACAATGATGATTGCAAGTTTTTCCAAATCACATATTCATTAATTATATAATGTTTATTCCACATCTCTAGACTAATGTACAAGGCACAAACACCTTGAACTCAATGGGAAAACAAATTTTCCGTTTTTGGGAAAAGCCTCAACACTTGCACCTAACTCATTTGGTCAATGTTGACCCTAAAGGTTTTCCAAGGAAACGTTGTTTACACATGAGAGTTTGCATTTTAAAAAGTAGTTAGCATTGAACTAACTAGAAACAACTTGAATTCAGGACAAAGAACTTTTCCAAAGGACTTGACCCTTGACAACTTGTACTTTTACCCTTAAAGTTACTTTCCATGACCACCTAGAGTTGTCTAAGTAAACAATGCTTAATTTTATCAACACAAACCATTACTTAGACTGCTTCACAAAACACATACACCTTGAAGCAAATGGACATAAAATTTTCAAGGACTTGAAATTCCTTACAATTTTGTTTAAAATATTATCCTAGGAAGAAGTCATTATAATTTAACAACTAGTACTAATTCACAAAAGTATAGAGCCCTCACTATAGTACATGCACCTATTGTTCCATGACCACACAAGATTTCCCAAGTAAACATTTTAAATTATTTAGCAAATTATCCTTCTAAGGCCGTAAATAACTTGTGGTAAGGAAAGGGTACTTCTAATGATCAACACAACAATGAAGAGTTAGGTGTATGAATATACCTAAGAAACTTGAAGGTAATATTGTTGCCTTCTAATTCTCCTTTGAGTAACATCCTTACTATTTGGTGAAATAATGGTCTCTAAAGTCCAAAAGGCAACAATATGTTGGACTATAGCTTCACACAAAACATCAGCACGTTTTCTTGTCCTTTTTTGTAACCAAAATGCATCTCTATTGTTGTCTAAAGTGTGTCGCCTTTCAATTGCTCTCTTGATGTTCTTGTGATCAACACCCAAAATTCGTACAACGTGTCTATTATTATTTGTCTTGTCAAATGTTACTAAAGCATAAACAATATCTTTGGCCACGACAATGGCTGAAGACTTTTGACCTCTCAATTGGTTTGTTAAACCACATTTTAGATTCTCTATGACACTTTGAATCTTTTTCGATTTCCTTAAATCATGTAAGTATTCTGGTACACACTTTTGCAACATAGAACTTACCAAAAACTTTTCAACAACTATACCTGTAAAGGAAATTGAGTACCCTTTTAAGAATTCAAAAATGAGAAAAAATATAATACTGGCTAGTTCAACATTTCGCCTTTAAATGTGTCGTTGATTGTCAAGGCTAGAACATGTAGTTGTTGCAAGCATCACAAGGATGCATGTTTGTTCTTTTATTAGTTCTGTTGCTCATAATTCTGTTTGACACCGTCAACAATTTTGTTGCCATTCCTTCTTATATGCCCTCCTTTTCTTTCCATAATTAATGTTTGCATCCTTGTCTTTTAGTGTGCCCTCCAATCGATGATCATAAAAAATCCCATCTATACCTTCATTTCCACAAGCAAGCTACACTTTTGGAACCTCAAAGTTGCATGCATTTGAGGGTCTATATTGAAATTCTCTTGCATCAACATCACAAGGTAGTTGTAATTGTTTCCTTTTTTTGTTCAAGTCTTCCATTTTCATAAGGAAATGGGGCACTATAGGAATCGATGATGCTGCATCACACAATAATGTATCTTATGAAGTCTTCAACTTGGAAATTAGCTTCGTCCCATAAAATTTTCATAATTCATCAGAACCATGTAAGCCCAAAATTGCTAGAAAAAAGTTAAAGTCACAAATGTTCACTAGCTACCTCTATGCTCACAGTAGTTGAATCATAACAAATGTTGAAGGAAAAGAACTTCAAACGGACTCGATGGTTCCTTGATATCCAACATCCTTATACCCTTTTTGCAACCTCCTTCACCTTCAATTGATACATGTCTAGAAGAAGGTTGTGAAGAGACAACAAAAATGCTACAAATTTCACAACAATGACCCAACATCACATGACGATTTGTGACAAGCATGGCATTTCATTCCAAGAATGGCACACATTGACAAGTAGGAGACATTGAAGCTTGTCGCAAAGTGGTAGTGATGGTAAGAGCTTGCCATTCATGATGATTGTTGAGGAGCATGATGTTACATTGGTGCATTGAAGCTTGCCACAAAGTGGTAGTGATGGTAGGATTCAAGGAGCCAAACCATGGTGTAGAGTGGTGGGTGCGAACTTGCGAAGGTGCAACAAAAGTTCAAAGGTTTTCTTCAAAGGGTTTAGGGTTTTCCTTAGAGGTCTCCAATAGGAATCCCATTGAAAGTTATGTATGGTAACTAGAGGTCTACGATAGTAATACCATCTAGGTTACATACAGTTTGAGACTTCAATGTTTGAGATTTCAAATTTAAAGCCTACATTATGGACATCCAAAGTTGACCCTAATTGGGTTTTCAATCCAATTTCAACACTATCATCCATGTAGGCCTATGTCCATCCATGAACTTTGGATTCCAAAAATACAAGTAAAATTGTGTTTACATTTGAAATGACTTCATTCATATACACTTCAAAACATTTGAATTTACATCTTTCATAGAAAAACATGTCTCAAAGTTGTCTACTTTTAGAACTTTACATTATTAAAAAAGGAAATATACCTAGAACTTATTTTGTGCAAACTATTTAAGCCATGTGGCTATTTACCCAAAACCCTACCTAATTGTAACTACATGATAATTATCAATGCTAAAGTTTTTTACATTTTTATTTTCCATAATATTTATAATGCATTCATCTTCTTTAACATGTAAAAACGAATAACTTTTGTTGAAGACACATCATCAAAATCCATGATTTACAGCCAAAGGCACATTTGAACCAAGAAGATTTAAATCTAATGTAAATATGACTTTATCCAATTTCAAAACATAATTCTATTTTACTTATCAATATTAAGATCTCCTTAAATTTTGAGAAAGAATCACCCATGTTTCATATGAGAAAAAGACATTTGAAAAAAAACAAAAAACTGTCCACAAGTATATTTTGAGTGCTTAAAACATGCAAAAGGACTCTTGCAACATCTTCAATTTGCATGAAATTTTGATTATTGAAACTTTGCAAATGTTGTAACCCATTTCACAAAAAAAATTGAATTTTCAAATTATTGTCTTCCCATAGTGATCTTTCAAAAATAAATTAATACAACTTTAAAGCATTGTCCACACACATTGTGGCTCTTTTTATTTTGATTGCACCCATAATTGAATAATATTTTTGAAAAACTTAAATTCATTTGAAAAAAACTAAATTTTTATTATTGAATAACATTTCAAAAACCATTTTTTGGAAAAACTAAATTCAACCACATGACTTGTAAATGGGAAAACCTTTGTGATTAATACAAAAATAAATAAAATATACCTTTCATATCTTAAACCTTCATTTGCTTTAGGAATTTATATTATAAAATTTTCCTTCCAATATATCATAATTTTAAATTAAGACATATGAGTCCATATAATTTATCCACATAAAATATTTATAAATGGATCATAAATTGAGCATATCTAGAAAATATATATTAAATGTTCTTATGTTATTCATTATAAGTATGATGCATAAATTTAGTCTATATATTTTTATTTTTATTTTAAATATTGATTAATATTAAAATATTAGTTAATATTCTGAAATTATATATTATATTCATTTTTAGAAATATAATCTAACATAATTGTGTAATAATATAAATTTCTTATGAATATAAAATATATTTTTATACACAAAATACACAAAATCTTACTTCAATTTATGATAAAATTCTAATTTAAAAATAGATTTTTTATTTCCCACATCTTACACTTTTAATTTATTTTTTCAATAAAATATAAAATTTTATTTAAATGTCTAATATATAATTAATTCACATAAAATATTTGAAATGGATCATATATCAAGTATATTTTTAAGTGTAATATATATTTTTCTATTATATATATGTATAATATTAATTGAAATTAATTTTTTACATGTCATTCATTATTTATGTTTACATTCATATTAAATGATTAATACTTTTTTTGAATCATTGTAAAGTAATTGTATGACCACATTATCTATGTAATGACACATCATTTGGTCCATGTCATCATTTACTAATCAAATGCACCACTAATATGTGACCACAATTTTTTTCACATAAGATTTGAAATAATATTCTATGACTACAATCAATTATATAGTCAATTAGGACATCTAATCACTGATTTCTTGATTGTAAAAAACATAATTCCTTCTAGGGGACATATTATCAAAAATAATTAACCAACATTCTTTAGGTTGGTTAGGGCCTCTAATTGAATAGCCTCCTTTAACTTAAACAACCTTATATTATGTTGTACTATTTTCTCCCTAACAACCACTAACTAGGGGTTTTTGGAACTAGAAACGGTAGAAACACTTGGCAACTGTTAAGGGTTTTTTGGATCGGTAATTTTAGAAAACACCTTGACATTACAAGGCGTTTTTTGGATTAGAAATTGTAGAAAACACTTGGTCGTCGCCAAACGTTTTTTGGATTGGAAATCGTAGAAAATGTTTGGTTATCGCCAAACGCTTTCTAGATCAAAGAAAAGTGGGAATCCCAGACAATGTTTTTGCGTAGTTATATCGGGCATAGAAACACCTGGGGGTTGCCAAGTGTTTTTGGGCAAAGATATTGGGCGCATAGATGCTTGGCAACCCCCAAGCATTTTTACACATTAATATGGGGCAAAGTGACGCATGGTGGCCATTAAACGTTTTTGCATAGTATTGCTAGGTGCAAAAATGCATGTTGGCTGCCAAATGTTTTTGTGCAGTAATGTTAGCTTGTAATGGGTGGGTTGTAGAACACATGTTATGGCCATAATTTTGATCCTTCATTTAATGAACATTCTATTTGTTCTTGGCTTCACAAGATATGGATGATGAAATTTGACCCTTGGTAGCTATGTTGGTATTTGGCATGCAAATGAGAATGAAAGGGTGAGGATCAGTATTAGAATGTGTAGCGATTTGTCAATTGTTCCTATATATCGACCATGTGGAGTGGAGAATTACATAGTGGTTTCAATTGAAGATGTGAATGAGGATTGTGAACATTGCAAACTATTTTGTTTAATTCCAAGTGTGAGATACTATGAATTAGTGGTGGGAATAAAGGTTTTTTGGCCCTAAAAATATTTGTCAATGAATGATGAAGAGGTTGCAACAACAAGAGACCAATGTCACATGATCATGGATGGGGTGAATAATCTTTTGAAGAAGTGAATTTCATGTAAGGATGATTCCTTGGTGGACAACTTTTGGAGTGAGAACATCCGTGATGTGGAAAATATGGGTAATATTGTAGAGGAATTACATGGTGAAATGATTTATATCTAAAGGTGATGTGGAAAGGTCCGTTGGGGAGTCTAGGTTTGATTCCATGAGCAAGGAAGGAAGTGAAGAGGATATTGTAGAAGGCAATGAAGAGGTTAGTAGCGATCCAAATTTTGAATGAAATAAGGAGGACTATAACTAGGGAAATGCATGCATGAATGATGATGTAGTGCATGGCCATGGTGTGAGAGGGAGAAATTCAATATAGTAGAAAGATGTTAGTCTGAATGGCAAGGAGTTGAATGCAATCTTGTACACAATGTTAGGGTTTTCCTTACAAAGGTTGTGTGGTTGCATGCAACTCATAGGAAACATTTCTTGATGATTAGCTTAGGGAGGACCATGTTGGGCTTTACATCTTTTATTGTCTTATGATTGTGTCAACAATCATGACCATTTGCTAACTCAGATAATTTTGATGGGTACCCCTTCATAAAACATCCAATTTCATTCAATGAAACCCACAAACTAGATGTTGATGATGTGGGAGTAATTGGTGTAAATTAAAAAAAAAAATTCCTTTCATAAGAGGAAGCAAAGTGTAGTTGACTCTTAGGGTTCCATTTCTAGAATTGAAAAAATGTTGTTAGAGGAGTTTGTGCATAATGTGGGTGTGGCAAATTGTTGCGCCATGAATTGTTGTCAAACATTTTCCTCGTGAAAAGACCTTGTTGTTGAGATATAAATTTTGGAATTTATCATTTGAAGACTGAAGAGCCTATGGTTTAGATATTCTAAGAAGGTTGCATATGAGGGGAGTCAAAATCGAACAAAAATTTATCATTATTCAAGGTTTAGACATTTGTGAAATTATTTAATATTAGATTGTTAGTCTTTCAAAGTTGACATATATGTTGTACAAATTAGACAACGAGTGAGGTTGTCAGTTTTTACCACAAAGGTACACATAAATTACATATGTCAACCTAACAAGTGGAGTTCAATGTTCAATCATTGATTGATTTGTATGTGGATACAATGCCACATCAAATGAAGGATTGGAAATGGTAGACAAGATGTGTGACGTCTTTTGCTTGAAACATGGAAGAATCTATAGGAACATAGTGATTAGGTGAATTATATGGAATGCTAGCACTTTTTTTTTAATCTACTAACAAATGTTTGGTAGTTGACAAATGTTTTTAGTGAAAATTTATTTTTTAACAAATTGAAATATTTTTTTGAATATATATTTGGTGACATACATCTATCATTGAGAGCCTAATATTTTTTTGTTTTTTTGTATTTGTGGGTTGGCAGATAAACAAGGAATTAAACATTGGAGGTATTTTTCAATCTACTATGAGTAGGTTGAGGAAAAGACACCATCTAAATGTTGATGTGCGAAAGCAGGGGTCAATGTTTATGAAATACACTGTTTGTGAATCCCTAAAGGACTTGATATCCAAATTGGGAAAAAATAGCAATGAGGTTTTAAAGTATGAGTTGAAGTTAATAAAACATATCCTACAACAAGAATCATGTAAAAATTTATACCATATTTGGAGGACAAAGTCAATGTGATTAAAGGATGAATTCCTATGTATTATTCCACTAGAAGAAAAACATGTATTTTCAACTAGTCTTTGCGACTAAATTTTAATCACAAGAGACATTTTGCAACTAAAATCCCTTTAGTCGCCCAAGACAAGTCGCATGTGATAAATTAGTCGCAAATGACAAAGGGTATTGTATGAAAAAAAAGTCAACAAATACATTTCATCCTTTGACTTCATTGTATACGTATTGTCACATGCGACTAAGATG
>Ga0116230_10004630_pt1 | contig 13476 bp, 8 predicted proteins | sample S1TSphfallax_3_FD_88678 | JGI IMG/M metagenome (GOLD analysis project Ga0116230, IMG submission 88678) | Host-associated microbial communities from peat moss isolated from Minnesota, USA - S1T2_Fd - Sphagnum fallax MG | ecosystem: Host-associated > Plants > Peat moss > Unclassified | place: USA...
GCATTATGATTTTCATAAAGCACACCAACTAACTATTAGAGGTTCAATTAAGATGGGTAAAGGTAGGAAAAACATACCCCCCACCAAACATCACTTGGTAATTGAACATTGGGGGAACATTTTTAAATGCTTTTATCACCAAACATCTAGCCTTAGAAAGAAAGATGTTTAGTGAATTTGGCTGACCCACACATAATGTTTGCTTTTGTGCGTAGTTATGGGTGTGAAAAGTGATAAAATTAATAAATTTTGATTTCTTGATATATTTACACATGTTCAATGATGGGAAAGTATGGGCACATTTTCATGTACATAATTGAAAGCAAATAAGACAAAAATTATTAATGTCAAGTTTTCTTTGTTTAGTTATGGGTGTGTTTAACAATTGTTTAACAAAAAATTTCAAGCCTTTTTTCAGAGGCCATTGGTTTAGGGGGTGGGTTGGATTCATTTTCACAAAACAACACCGATATAAACAAAAATCATGTTTGGTTATGGGGGTTTGTTTGTCAAACTAATGGGCATGCAATTGTTCATAAATAAACTTTAAATGGATACAATGCACCAAGATTATCATGAGCATTAAATTTTGAATCTTCTAAAGAAGTTCATTATTAACCCTCTAAAGGTTTTTCTTTCAAGATGCCTACTAAGCTTCTACAATTTGCATTCCCTCCAAAAAGAACCCAAACATCATAACAAGTTTAAACATAGGCAAAGCTCAACTTAAAGGTGCAGTTCATTGTTATTATTAGTCCTTTCTCTCAAATATGTCCTTCTTAAAAGTTGTAATAGAAGAATAATTCCAACTTTGTTTAGAATTATAAGTCCTATTGTAAAAATGTAGAATTAGTCACAATTCATATCTACAAGTAAAAGTATAACATGTAGAGGAAAGGTCAAGCTTAAAGCTAGATGATCAACTACTTAGTTCAAAGATAGATTTGTAGCAAAAAGATTTCAAGATAAAACTAGTAAAAGAAATATCACCATTAGAATCTAGGATAGAAATCATAGATCATATTTACAATCAAAGGTCCAAAAAATATTTGGATTATCATTGGATTCAACAATCTATAGTTCAAAGTGTTAGGTCAAGGAAATTCAATAGAACAAAGGATCAATTAGCTCATATTAATTGCTTATATAAATTTCTTCCCATAGTTTACACATCAACAAGAGATGTTGATTTGATGTAGAAAGACTTTGCAAATTTTTATGCTCTCATCTACTCTACTATAATAGTACTTTGAACATGCAATAGATACATTTTCAAACTTACTACATTTTTTGGATTCTTGGGATGTGTACAAAAAATAGAAAGGCATACCATTAGTTGGGCCTAAATGCACTCCATTGAGTTCCTAGAGGTTGGGATTTTAAAGACATCAACAATCATGAATTTGAATGTGCTTCGAAGGTGAGGAAGTGGCATGCTGGACCAACAAGTAATGGACAAGGAAATTCTCCCCCTTATTCATGAATCATAAATTAGAAAAAAACCACCATAAATGAATTGAATCCCCACAACAAGTAGGAAAGGCATGTGAATAAATGAACAATTGGAAGTAGTAATGGATGATGTTGAAATAGGGAGATGTTCTTTAAGGAAAGCTAGTGTGTCATGGAACATTTTTTGGAGTTCATTTTTTGACCACTTAAACAAAAAAACAAGGTCTAGGAAAATGGGGCTAAGAGATGTGCTTACAAAAGAAGAGGATGTTGTATTGATCAAATGGACTTTAAACATGCAAGAATGTGGATTATCCATAAGCCTACAACAATTAAAAACAAAAGTTGCAAAGCTAACACAAACAAAGGATACATCATTCCGAGATGGAATACCAAGCAATAATTGGTGGTGGTATTGGTTCAAGTGGCAACACCCACAAACGAGCATTTAACAACTATAAAAATTGGAAGTTTTTAGAGCACATGGACTAACACCCACTTCCTATAATTCCTTTCACACCAACCTATAATCATTGTACAACCACCACAATTATAATGTAAATCATGTATGGAATTTAGATGAAATAGGGATTTAGGCTAGTAAACAATCTAAAGCCAAAATTCTAACTAGGAGAGAATCAAATGCAATTTATAACACCATCCCCAAGTCTTGGGAGTGGTTAACTATAAACTATGCAATGAATGTTATAAAAGGTGTTTTACAAGTTTTACATTTTCAAAGGTGAAAGACTATGAAATGATTACATCAACTTTACAAACCAAGAACCTACATGGCAATGCAAAAGAAAGCTTGGATGATTTTTTTCCTATTCAAGGAGTTCTTAACTTTCTTCAAGAAGTATGTTCTAAGTGGAGTGTCTCTTACCAATCAACATTTCTTTGTTTTGGATGGGCATGGAAATCATGTTATTTTAGAAGCAATAGAACATGCACAAGAGTTTGGGTTAGAGATGAGTACCTTACCATTTCATATATCACATGATGTACAACCATTAAATGTGTCTTGTTTCAAGCAATTTAAAACAACATTCGGAAAGGTCAAAGATGCAACTATGTCAAAAAGTAATCACATGGAACTAGATAAGATCATTATGGCTAGATGGGTAAACCATGCCATAAGTCAAGCTTCCACAAAAAAAAATCAAGGTTGGGTTCAAGGCTATAAGTATTTGGCCCTTCAACCCCAAAACAATGGACAACAAGACTCAACCTTCAAAAAAATTACACTACAACAAACATCAACAAGCATGGAGGTGATAAAAAGGAATACACATTGGATGAAAATACTTATAACAATCGAGGTCAACAATGGAGGGAGGAATCAGTTGCTACATAACTTTTCCATATAGCTAAAACAAAGGTCCATCAAACATCCTTGAAAATCATCCTACCAATAGGTTAATATTTGACCAATGCTATTTTGTTGACATGCATGAAAGCCCTATTGTGATAGAAGAGCAACTAAAAAAGATTGCAAACCTAGATGAGGTTATTCGTGAATTGGTGTAGGAAACCCAAAGTCCTCCAAATTTGATTCAAGAAGCCATGAGGTTGCACAATTTGCTCTCATTACCTCATTTGCTTGTAAGACACACAAGGGTAGAAGAGCCATTAGTTGATTACTTTCAATCATATGTTGTAACTTGTGTTGAATATCTAAATATTCAAAGGAAAGAAACCATGGACAAAACAATTGCAAAGGAAATCAAAAAAAGAAAAAAAAGGAAAAAAAGGATAAACGAACCAAAGGAATAATGTATTCAAGGACTACAACAAATAGAATAATAATCAAAATTGTTGAAAAACATGTTAAAATTTTTTTTACCATAACTTAAACTCCAACAACTATCAAAAAGGTTGATGATAATTTTCAATAGAATTTTCAGGCAAGCTTGCAAACAAATTTACATAGGTACATGGGTGCCAATCTTAGATGCACCACTTGGGTTCAATAATAGGCTAGGCAATGAGCACGGGCTAAACAACAAATAAGGTGTCAAGTAACAAGGTTGTTGCCTTTCGATGATTTAACATGAGTGATACATATGGTCACCATGGATACCAACACAAGAAGAGAACATGATTTAGGAAGACCAAAGCTATAACCAAAGTAGAAACGCTTCAATAACACCCATAAGACCAAAAGACCAGAAGACCATAATCAATTTCAACAACATTGAAATTTCAAGCTCAAAATTTCAATAACATGTCCAAAAGACAAATGCAAGCTACATCAATGATGGAGTTTGAAGGTGAAAGTTTTAATAACATGTCCATATAACCATAATAAGTTTTAACAACATTGAAATTTTGAATTCAAAGTTCAAAAACATGTCAAAAAAACTAGTGTAAACTATAACAATGATGGAACTTCAAAGTGAAAGTTTCAAAAACATGTCCATACAACTAAAATAAACTTCAACAACATTGAAATTTTGAGCTTAAAGTTTCAAAAACATGTTCAAAAAACTAATGTAGGCTATAACAATGATGGAACTTTGAGGTGAAAGTTTCAAGAACATGAAATATAACCATAATTGTTTGCAACAACATTTAGGCAAACTCAAGTGTGTTTTCTTCCTAGTGACATGAACTCACCTCTTCCTACTAATGCGATATTCTTGTTGATGCAATTCTTTTTCTTAACAATATCATTTTCTTTGTGATGTGTTTGCTTGTTACTTCTTACTAGCAACAAACCTCTAAGAAAACCCACGCCCATTGCTTTTTGTTTTCTTAATGACAAATGTCCAAGAAACCAATGTTTATTAATAACGAACCTTTAAGAAAACCAATGTTCTTTTTTTTGTTATGATTATAATATAAATTTTTCACTTTTTAGTGACAACCCTGTAAGAAAATTGACACCCATTATTGTTACATTTCTTGGTGACAAGTGTCTAAGAAAACTCATGTCTATAATCACAATGTCGTAACCCTAGCCTTGGGCTCTCGACCAAAGCAAGGGCTTACAAGGTTGCGAGCCAAAAAGGAAGCCAAGAGTGAAAGAAAGTGTAGGGGAATGAACCTTCACATTTTCAAGGGAGCTTCCATTTTGGGAATTGGAATCCCAGTGGACTCCCAAATTTTTAGAGAGTAATTGTAAGGGTCAAAACCTAATGGATTAAAGAGTTCCTTATACCATTGAAAATTTCTTGGAAGGTAGATGTCTAAAATGGGCTTGCATAACCCATTTGGACATTTGAAACACAAGTTAGGGCCAAAAGAAGGGTTGAGAGTCAAATTGCCAATTTGACTCCTGATCACAAGAAGTCAATAATCGCCTTGATTTCCTTATGTTCAGGTAACGTGCGAGATACCGTTGGAAAGCTATTGACAAGGGCTACAACTTTGCTTTAAACCTCATTTCAATCGAAGATTTTCACACAAAGTTATGGGCTCCCAAAGTTGCAACAGTCCTAGCTATGGGAATTTCGGGACTCCCACTTGGGAGTCCCAAGACAAAATGACATTTGGGTGTTGGTTATGTGGCCATGCACAGAGTATACTATAAGGAGGAAGGTGGTGCCTTCCCCCAAGTTTGGGCCGTGGTGAGTCTTGTGAATCTGAGTTTATTCGTGGCTCGTCCTAACACCAAAAGTGCTCCAACTATGCATTAACCAACTTGTTTAGTTTTGTGCAGGTTTGTGTCAATGATTAAATGCTTGTCATTCTTCTTAATCCCATCCCGGAGCTCCAACACGCCCCTATACCCCAAAATGTTGCGAACCAAAAAATGTGTCTCTAATTCTTTACTCTTCCGTTATTATTTCAAATTCACATTTGAGTCTATCAAAGAGTTTGGGAGCGTATCACACCCATAGTTTTGTGGCGGGTTTGTTGAATGGGAACTTCTAATCTAATAACCATTGAATTGTAGCCCTAATTTTTGTGAAGATGCGTATAATGGTTTTTTCACAATATGTTGGTGATGATTTGAAAATGCCATCAACTCCATTCATAAGACTATCAGATGTTAAACATTGTCCAATTGTCATTATGGGATATTTTAATGTTGACATTATAAATGTTGCAACCCCACTTTGAGGCAAGTGTGAGGATGAGACTCACACTCCCAAAAGTGGGAATTTGGAGTCCTTCGGGACTCCCACAACTTCAAAGCTCGATTGCAGAGGTCAAAACACATTGCCTTGAGGTAATCTTTATATCGTTGGAAAGGCCTTGAAGTGTAGATGTCGAAAAATGGCCTCGCATGAGCCATTCGGTCATCTACATCACAAGTTATGGTCAAAAGAAGGGCCGGGAGTCAAACTGGCAGTTTGACTCTCGACCACAAAAGGTTGGGAATTGACCCGACCCCAGTGTGTGCAGATGGAGTGCGACACACCGTTGGAAAGATCTTGAAGAGAGCTACAAGATTGCTTTAAACCTCATCCCAATTTGAGGTCTGAGCCGGGAGTTATGAGCTCCCAAAGTCCCGGGAGTCCAAACCGGGACAATTTCGGGACTCCTCCTTGGGAGTCCTGGGAATAAAAGTCATTCGGATGCGGGTGCCACGGAGCAACGTAGAGAATACTATATGGGGGAAGGTGGTGGCTTCCCCCGAGTTTGGGTCGTGGTGAGTCAAGTGAGTCCAAGGTTGCTCGTGGCTTGTCCCAACACCAAAAGGGTGCAGAATGAGTTCTAACCAAGTTGTTGGTTGGTTTTGGATGCAGGACCAAATAACTAAGTAGCTTGTCCCTCTTCTTAGTCTAATCCCGAACTTTCAGCACGCCCCTTTCACCCCCTTTAGTGCTAGAAGCTGGGAGCGGCACCAAGTCCCGTCTACTTCCGCTTTTTGACATAGTTGGACTCTTTTAAGTCTAACAAAGGACTTGGGGGCGCATCAATAAAAGACAATAACCAACCAAAAAAGAAAAAACTATTATATTTCATGGACAAAATTTAATTAAAATCACAATTTAGTGAAAACACCACAAAAGTTGGATCTCAATTAGCCCATATGTGGGCAAATGTCCATGGAAATGAATGCAAATATGGTGTGACAGAAGCATATTGGTCAAATTTTCACAAATCAATTTATATTGCAATCAAATTACCATTACACACTTGCAATGTATAACAAAAAACCATTATTATCTCCATTTATTTAAAGTGTAGCATTTGTGAAAATATGCATGTAAATGATACATTTTCCACCTAATTAATTATTCCCAAAATGTTGGCACCTTGTGGTTTGAATTTACATTTTTACATTTTTTTTCAAGGACCATGTACAATTTTATTTTGTAAATATCAATGCCAAGACAAAAAAATTTTGAATGATTATTCTATCAACATGTACACCCATCAAACATCATAACAACACACCTTTCATGGGAAACCAAAACCCAAAATGCGACAAAAACAAATATAAGAAACATCAAATTCTCAAACCTCAAAATGAAAATGAAACCAAAATTAAAAATCTTTCCATCTAAATTATATCCATTCAATATTGATGTTTAATTCAAACATTATAATACCTTATGCACATTCCTAAAAATTGTCTACATTATTTAAGTTTGAAAAACTTGGATTTTCTTAAACAATATAATTAATCACAACTTTATATTCATTTGTATGGTTAAAAAGAAGACAATGGAACTATGGTTTCAATTTCTAAACATGTACAATAAATTCTAGGATGGTTAGAAAACTTTATTTTTTAGTACAAATGTGAAAAAAAATAGTTTATGATCTTTCATAAAGCCAACAAACTTTCATCCAATATAACTTGAGTTCATAGTAGAACATTAAATGTAATACCTTATTTTCGGGATAGAGCCACTTGTTAATATCCTCACATCAATGTTCTAACATTTATTCGTAACTTGGGGCCAATTTGCAACCCAACAACACTCAAAGTTGGCCCCAAATTATTTTGGCCCTGACTCGTAGTGTAAAGCGGGCCTAAGTTCATGGACTCCATGGTCCAATACTTGTCCTCTCAAGTGTTTTCTTGCTATGCATGTGTTGCCACTCCTCATTGACTTTGAACTCACTACCAGCTACGAGAAGGGTCACATTAGTACCAATATTGTGCAATTGTTTGATGATGAACATTCAGCTCCAGTTCCACACATAAATGGAATTGAGGTATCTAGCTCTAGGGTTGGGTTCTGAAAATCAAACCCTGACCAGAATTGACACTTAATTGCAATTAGTTTCAAATTAGGGTTTCATTTTTTCAACAAAAAGATTCCCCGTAGATCTCAATTTAGATTTCAGTTCCACATGTACATAGAACGGATTCATTTAGGGACTCAAATGGGGGACCCAAATCATGTTTAAAATGGGATGTGAAGGTTCCCAATTAAAAATGATTTGGGTCCCATCGTGATTACCTTACTACCTTGGCCAATTCGACATTAATTACATTATTTTCAGAAATGTTGAAAATTTCAAAAATTATTTCTTCCAAATAATTTTTTTTTTTGTGATGGATAATAGTGAATATTTAGCAATATTCCATTTGTTGAAATGAAAATTTCAAAATTAATTAATTATTCGACAGACATGTCTTGAAATGGCCAAGGTACTACGGTATTGTTTCAAAAATCAGACCCAGTTTTGATTCCATTTTTTACTAGCTAGAACTGGAATCAACAATTCTAGCACACCAAACTGGGTACCCACCCAATCGTGGTTATTATGAGGGCATGGCATGGCCAGAGTGAACCAGCACCCACCAGTGCACCATGATGGATGAATGGTAAGTGGTCAGGAAACAGCTTTCTGTTCCCTAGGTAACCATGGTGTGTTAGCTCAGTTGCTTTATTTTTTGTACCTACACAAGCAAGCAAGTTATTAGTGGGTAGGTAGTAAAAAACAGCCCTTACCTATGTATAAACCATCTACATACTTACCTTAGCAGGTGCCTATTTTCCTACCTATCTACCTATTTATGAGACCTATTTCCTACAGAATTGGTTACCAAGGTGAAACCACATATTAACTCAGTTGAGGTTCATGTGGTTGGTCCACATGCATGTCGTAGTACTGACAACCACAAGGTTCGTACTGGACGGTGTTTTTTAAGCAATCAAAAGTGATCTGAGCACAGAGGACTGTATTTTTGTCGATGTGGTGGATCCACACAACCTCACAAGAGCAGCATCTCCACCCATGCTCCGTATGTGTGTGATCCTGCACAGAAGAAGAAATGTCAAAACATGTCGGTTTGGCTCAGGAAATTGGTTTTGGCTCAACATTATTGCATCGTTTGCTGTAGCTACGAAAAGGCGCAGGAATGCTGTGTACCTACAGAAAAGAGTGCAATAGATATGATCTAACTTTTGGCCCATGATAATGATTGGTCCAAGTGGTTTGTTATTAGTAGTTCCTCACCTTTTTGCTGTACCAGTTTCAGTTTTATGGCTGGGGTTGCAAAAAAAGTAAATAACTAAACATGAACGTGAAATATTTTTTTTGGAGAGGGTCACAATCTTTCTGAGCACTCCTGGATACGCTCTAACATCACATGATTTTTTAGGCAAAGAAGAGGGCAAGAACTTTTTACTCATTTTGTGTGACTTTTTGTGAAAGTTCCTAAACTTACTATTTTTCCCTTTTCAGCCCACAAAAGTTGTCACAACCGATTTGTCAATACGTAACATTAGGCTTGAAAAAAAGGAAAGAGCCACTATTGATTTGTTTTGGAATTTTTTTTTGTTTTGTAGGGCCCCTCCCTAAAGAAAGGGGGAATTGCTTGCCAGATAAAATAAAGCATGGTTCCTTCTCAAGAACTTTCCGATGCCAGCATCAATGGTGCCCGCAGAAACTAATACCCGTGGAATTTGTTCTATTAACGAACAAACAATCCGTACACTCTCGTGTAACTTTATGTCTACTAAAGAACAAAAAATTCTGTACACTTTTGATTTCCACAAAAATCCCAATAACCAAATTGGGCGTCTTTTTGAGTTGCGAGGATTTACAAGGTCAACTGATCAAGCGCAGTGTTGGGCGGTTCTTTGACTTTTTTAAGAACCGTTGGTTTTGATTCTTTGAAAAAATAAATCAGAATCAAAGAATCGTCGGTCCTGATTTTTTTAAAAAATTAAAGAATCGACAATTTTCATGGAAGAACCAGTGGTTCGTCTGGTCGGTTCTTTGGCCTTTTTAACTTTTTTTCATTTTTCATTTTTCATTTTTGAGAACCATGACCAAAATAAATTCTTGGAAATTTTTGAGAACTAACAAATAAATGGGTATATGCTAGATATCTAAATTTTAGGTTAATTTCAGTTGTGTCCGGGTTTAAGATTTTTTTTTCCTCAAAGAACACTCCAGGTCTAGGTGTGGAGAAATTGGAAATCTTAAAGAAGAGGCTGGAAACGGGTCTTAAAAATGCTTGTGAGGGATGGGTGTGAGGTGGGGGCTGGGGATGGGATGCATTTAAAGGTGAGTATATCATCTGGGGTCCTTAACAAAGACCCTGTTCAAGTTTTTACTAATTTCTTTAAGGTGTCTTGGTTCTTTGACAAAAACCCTGTCCAATGTCCTAATAGGCTCTTTATCCCAATTCTTCGACCCAATTGATTCTTCACTAGGTTCATAAAATGAAAGGTTCATTATTATTGTTTTTTGCATTCACAAAACACCAAACCTATTGACACTTAAGCCTTGTATCAAAGTTATATCCATTGCAACGAAGCAACAATTATATAAACAAAAAGGAGACGAGCAAAAAATAATTAATTAATTCAAATTTTTTGGAACCATGAACGTTGTTTGATTTTATACTCCTACATCCTAAACCTAACTAAAAGAGGTCATTCTAATGTGAACCCTAATGTGAATCAGAATGATAGGTTGTTTTGTTAAATATAATTTTTTTGCATTCAACATTTTCATGTTCATTTCATGTATCATGTTTCATAAATAAGAATGGTTTGACATTTACAAACACCAATCTTCAAAGACACATTCAAACACAAACTTTCATAGACACAAATAAACACAAACCTTTAAACACATACACATAGATTTGCCAAGACAGACATACACAAACCTTTAAAAACATAGATAGACACATATAGACATAAACCTTCAAAACCATAGGTAGATACTAATTCACATTGACTTTCAAAGACACAAACAAACATAAATCTTCAAAAACACAAATAAACACAAGTAGACACAGACATACAAAGACCTTCAAAAACACAAACAGACACAAACCTTCAAATACCAAGACGAACACAAACAAACATAGACCGTCAAAGACACACACAAACATACATAAGTTAAGACAAACCAAAAAAAGGATGCAAAACCTTAAAACCATAGACATACCTAAAAAAAACTAATTTTGAAAATCAAACAAAAAGAAGCATACAAAATCACAAACATACCTTAAAAAAATCCATACACAAATTGACCTTCAAAGTTTAAGATAACATGCCCATTTTACAATCCAAAACATGAAAAAGTTGTCTACACAAAAACCCTAACACATGAATCATTTCATCATTTTCATACTAACATAATCTTCAATTACATATAATGAAGGACATATGACCTATTGCCATGTAGTTCCAGAATTTTTTAAATTTATGTCTAGATATTCTTCATGTTCCACTTCATCCTTAAATTCAACATCCAACCACTACTATAAATTTAATAATATGTAACCATTCAATTTGCAACTATATGCAACTATGTCATTTACAACTTTGTTTTGTCATTTTTACAACTTACCATTTTTAAAAATCTACAACTATTTTTGTGACTATGGTGCAACTATTAAATTGCACATCCTTCCATATTGACTACCTTTTTGGATTTTTCATTCAAGAATAAACTCCTATGTTCATTTAATTGCAATATTATTTGTAATTTGATTACTTATTATGGTATATTTATACATTTAATGTACACTAAGGTTTTGTGGACTACATTTAAACTATATTATATACCTTTTAATCAAAGTATATCAAACAACTATTAAGCATATTTAACATTTTAAAGTGTATTTAGATTGTATTCAAAATACATTAAACCTATATTTGCCCATATAATGGGCATATTGCATTGAAAAAATTTCATTTTCATTTTATCAGGTTCATTTAAAAACACACCATCTTTATTAAAGTATGATTAAATTATAGTAGCAAAATCATATTAATATGATATAATCGTTGTAATAAAAATGGAAATTATGGATAACTTATTATTATCAAATAATTTATTAATTAGCATAAAATAGGAAATAAACTATTTTGGTTAATCATTCAATTATATTTTAATTAATCGCAAATAATTAAATAATAAACTATTAATTATTAATTACTTCAAAACTTTTGGTTGATTAATTAGATATTCAATCATAAATTGATACAACAATGAATCATTATTGATAAATTATTCATATTAATTAATTAATTAATTAAAAATGAAATAATCATTCATTAATTAAAATTTATTTAATTTCTATTCATAAGTAAATCAATTAATAAGTAATTATTCATAGTATTCAATATTTAATTATTTTTAATGAATTATTTCTCAGTAATTTATTAAATATTAATTAATAATTAGATATTATGAAATAATTAATAATCTGATTATTCATTATTTGATTAATTCTGAAATATCTTATTAGTTTTGAAATATTTAAATAATTTTCTTTGTCTATTGTTAAATATAGTCAACAACTACTAATTAGTAAATATTTAATCATCTTGTGAAGAATAAATTCTTTGCAAATTAAATTGTCTCCTTGTGATTATTGATGAATTAAGAATGATCGAATATTTTCTTAATATATTAATAAAGCTCGTAATATATTTTTTGTCTAATAATTTTTCTTATCAGTTAATGTTTTAATATATAAAATATTAATATTAATAATATTTATGAATATCTAATGATATTTATTAGTAAATATATATGGTTAATAAATATTAAATATTAAATAATTAATAGTTAGTTAATTATAAAACACAACATAATTGATGATTCATGAGTTAAATTATTTAGTTAATATTAATGGTTTATTAAAACTGATTTAGTATTTACTAATTCAGTTAGTATTCAAGAATTACCGATTGCCTAATAATTTATTTTGTTAGATAGTCTATTAATACCTAATGATTTTTTATTTAATAAGTTGTTCACTAACATTTTTAAAGGTTTGTTTTCAGAAGTAAAAATAGTAGTTTTATTTAAGAAATTGAATTATATATACATAACAAATTTCCAATTAAATAGATACATTAAAAAAGTTTAATGATTAATTCATGAATTTAGTTAATTTGATATTAAATAACTGTTTCTAGAAATAAATGATTATTAGTTTTGAATTATTACTAAGAATTTTATTAATTACTGGAATCCATGAAATAATATTGATTAATGCCACTTTTTAAATTATTAAAATAATTAAAGAATAATATGTATTAACAGTTTTGTTTTATACATGGGTGCATGGGTAGGTGATTAGTTACTTGATAATTAATTAGTTAGTTAGCAAGTTACTTATTTCTTACCTATTTAATTGTATAATTTACAAAATTAAAAACAAACACGAAACATGTGGGAAAAACATTTTTAGTTCTAACTAAATTTGTGACTAAAGTGCAACTAGAAGGTTTAAACCATATGTTTTATTTTTAATTGTTCTCTTACAAAGTATATAAAAAAAAATTTAATTTATTTCACATTAAAAATCATGTGTCATGCGCCTTGAACTCAAAGAAGTTTTGTAACCAAAAAGGAGGAACACCCAGAATGCTTCCAGGCGCCCTGTCTGACCCCACCCCTTGAGAACCTAGTTCGTCCTCTCAGAGGTACAGTCTGTTTGCTATTTCCCTAACTCACTACAGCTCGATGGCTGCTGTGCCGGACCTACACAATGCACTTGCGATCACACAAACGGAGAGCACGAGCCTCATGCCTCACGACGCAACAAACAATTAGACCCGTGACCTCGGATTCTCAACTTCTGCAGTGCATCGGCATCGCCAAACATCACGGACAGACACCGCTCGACTTCAC
>Ga0116230_10004631_pt1 | contig 13476 bp, 8 predicted proteins | sample S1TSphfallax_3_FD_88678 | JGI IMG/M metagenome (GOLD analysis project Ga0116230, IMG submission 88678) | Host-associated microbial communities from peat moss isolated from Minnesota, USA - S1T2_Fd - Sphagnum fallax MG | ecosystem: Host-associated > Plants > Peat moss > Unclassified | place: USA...
AAGGATGCCGTCGAGGGCGTCGACTACGACCTCAAGCGGCTGACCGAGGTCTGGATGGCGACCAACGATGAAGACCGAAGGGTGTGCCAGGAAAACCAGATCGGCGTCAATTCCCCGGCCTACGAGCCGGCGCCCTATTCAGCGGTGCAGGAAGGCGGCGTGACGCAATTCGTCGATTGGTATTGCACACATCTCGAACAGCGCCTGACCGAAGGGTAAAGGCCGGCGGGGTCCACGTCGCCGCCGCGCCGTTCAGACCGGCCGATCACCGATGATGGTGGCGCGGTTCATCACCCGCCGCGCCGGCCGATAGTCGTCGACGGCGTAATGCTGCGTCACCCGGTTGTCCCAGAACGCGACGTCGCCCACCCGCCACTTCCAGCGCACGGTGAATTCCGGACGCGTCGAGTGGGCGGACAGCATGGCGAGCAGCGCCCGGCTCTCGGGTGCGGTCAATTCGTTGATGTGGGTGGTGAAACCATCCTGGACGAACAGCGCTTTCTTGCCCGAGACGGGATGCGTACGGATCACCGGATGCGATACCGGCGGGTTGTTCCGCTTCGCCTTCTCCAGCCGCGCTTCGGCCTCCACCGACCGGCCGAAGCGTTCCGCCGGAAATGACTGGAGGATGTTGTGCGTCGCCGTCAGCCCTTGCAGGAAGCGCTGCATCGGCGGCGACAGCGCCGCATACGCCGCGGTGGTGCTCGACCACAGCGTGTCGCCGCCGCTGTCCGGCAACACCCGCGCGATCAGCACGCCGCCCATGGAGGGGGTTTCCGTGAACGTCACGTCGGTGTGCCAGATCGCGTTATCGGTCACATCCGTAACCGCGGTGTCGAGCACCATCACTTCGGGTACTTCGGGATGACTCGGATAGATGGGGTGAATGTGCAATTGACCGAAGCGGGCGGCGAAGTCCCGATGCTGCCAGGGGTTGAGCGTTTGCTCGCGGAAGAACAGCACTTGATGCTCGATCAGCGCCCGCTCGATTTCCGCATAGGCATCGTCACGCAAATCGCTGAGACTCACGTTCTCCACCACGGCGCCGATGGCGGGAGTCAGACGGGTGATGGCCAGGGTCATATGAGCGGATGAACCGGGCTGAACACGGGCACGAAGAAAAATTGCCGCGCGAGCTCGCCGTAGCCGCGGTAAACGAAGTGGGCATTGCGTGCGAGAAGCTCCGCGCGATGAGCGCGGTAATACGCAGGTATGTCGTACCACGGCATGGTCGGCTGCAAATGATGCGCCACATGCAGATTGTTGTATAAATAGAGAACACTGAAGATCACGTTCGATTCCACCGACGCCGTACGCTCGTGAGAATCCGGCGCGGCGCGATGCTCGGTGAAGGCGCGCAGCAGGCTCAAGCTCAAGCCCGGATACGCAACCAGCAGACAGTATTGCCACCAGGGAAAATGGCACACTCCGGAAATAAACCAGAACAGCATGCCGACCGCGATGATGTGCACACCCCAGTGCGGCAGATGCGAGTAATCGCCGCGAAGCACGCGGCGGGTTTCGCGGTCGACCAATAACCACAGCCGCAATGCGGGCCCGATCATGAGTCGCCCCGCCATGGTCTGGTTGAACGTGAGCAGGGCGCGCTTCACCGCGCCGGTCCGCTGCCAGTCGGCCTGCGCCACATAATAGGACTCCGTGTCGACGCCGGGCACGGTGAGATGGGCCTCGCGATGGTGGGTGCTGTGACTCTTGCGATAGAGCGGATAAGGGAACCACAATCCTAAGGGCGGGAACACCACAGCGAAGCGCAGCCAAGCCGGGACGCCGCGGAACGAATGAATGGCCTCGTGTTGCAGGGAGAAATGCCAGGCGAGCAGGTAGGCGCCCACCGGCATGATGACCCACCACGGCAGGATGGCGTTGAACCACACCAGCAGGAACCACAGCGAGTAGAGGACGAGCGCCACCACCCAGGTGGGTCCGTCGACGCGGCGAAATGTTTGCCAGAACGATGCCATGGCGCATTTTAAACGATCGCGGCCGGTCTCACCAAGCGAACGCCGGGTGGGCCACGGCCGCTAGCGGGTGCGAGCGCCAAAACAGCGTCGCCGCCCTGAACCGCGTCTTGAGTTCCCGATAGGCCGCCGGATCGGGACTGACGAAGCGCGCGACCAGCAAACGGTCCATCAAGGATTTGACGTTGGCATCCGCATGCGCGGCAAGGAATGCCGCCGCCAGCGCCTCGTCGTCGCCGCCTGCATCGCCCGCGGCCACGGGCGGCGACGCCACCAGCAGCGGGATGGGTGTCGGTACCGTCCGCCCGACCACACGCACCGCGGCCGTGAGATCCGGCCGGTGGGTGCGCAGCAGCTCGAACGCGTAGGCGTCGATCGGCGCGATCTCGGCGGCGCCGCCCACGACCGCCTCGAGCGCGCCCGTGGGCGTGATGGTGGGTGCGATGATCTCGGCGAATAGTGGGCCGGCGCCGCGAGAGTCCGCGCCGGGGTGCAGCGCCTGAAAGTAGCTGAGCGCGGCGATACAGCCGGATTGGGAGCCGGGCACGGTGAAGGCGATCCGGCTGCCGAAGGTGTCGGCGACCGTGTCGAACCCACTATCGCGGCGAACTACGAAGTCGCTCCAGTAACGCGGTTCGCCACCGAATGCCGCCGGCGAGGGGACGGGTGCGGCAACTGGCAGGGGTTGCGGCTCGGCACGTGCAAACGGCAGGCCGCACATGAACACGGCGGCCATGTCGGCTCTGCCCCACAGCTCCTCGATGAGCGCGGGCGCCGCATGCTCGAGCAACTCAATGCGCTGGCCCGTGCTCGCGATGATCGACGACAAGAGTTCCCGCCACAGCGCGGCAACCTCGGGGCTGACGCCGTACATGCGCGCATTGGCGATCATTTGGCATTCGGTTCGCGATCGTCGTGGGCGACGAAGCCGGCGGCGGGACGATCGCGAATGAAGCTGGCCGCGATCTCGTGGATGGGCCGATCGCGGGGCATCGCCGGGTCGTCCGTGAGCGGCATCACCTGCCGAAATGCGTGCCACACCGCGGTGGGAACCGCACCGAAGCTGCGCGAGGCCGATTGTTCCTTGCGCAAATCGAGCCAGTGGGTGCCCGTGAGCAGGTCCTCCGCCAAGAGATCCACCGTGTCGGCAACGGCTTCGCGTGCGCGCGTCACCTTCAGGCGGGTTTGGGTCTGCAGGTCCTCGACATTCTTGATGAGTCCACTGCCCTCGGGAGGGACCGGATTGATGAGCCCCTGGATCTCCTGCATCAGCGCGGCGGAGATCACCTCGCTGCCCTGGGTGACGGCGAAGCGTCCCGGCTCTCCGGGCGCCGCATCGGCGGGGGCGATCACGGTGAAGAAGGTGCTGGTGAAGCGCAGCATGCGCTGGGCCAATGCCACATCCATGTTGGCCAGGGCGATGGTGAAAGCCTCCAAGTCGTTGGCCATGGGGTAGGGGTCCCAATTGGCATTCGAGAGGATGAACCCGTGCTGGCCGTGGCTGTGTGCGCCGCCCTTGACATAGAACTGCGCCAGCTGCGGTGTCGACAATTCCCAGGAATCGGCGGGCGAGGCGCCCACGCGAATGGCCGGATTATGATCGGAGGAATTCATCTGGATGACCACGTCGTCCCGCAGTTGAGCCCAGGCAGCCCAAGCCGATCCTTGGCGGATCGACGAGGCGCGCAGGCTTTCCGGATCCTGGATGATACGCTGATCGTCGAGCTCGAACAGATAGCTGCCACGAAGCATCTCGAGCACGCGCGCCGCGTCCCAGTTGAGCCATTTGAAAGGCCGGTTCACCTGCACGACCTGGGCCAGGGGCGTGACGCTCGAGTTCATGCCGTTCAAGTCGATGGCGTAGACGATGTCGGCCCACGACAGCGCCTCGCGGGCGTCGTGCAGCAGCAACGCGGCCTGGCCGGTGGTGTAGGCGTTGCTGCTCGACAGTTCGCTGTCGTCGGCGGCGAAGGGCGCGAGCGGCGTGAGTCCCGCCTGCTTCAGGGCGTCTTCAGCGGACATGCGTACACCCTGATAGTACGCCGTTCCCGCGCCCACCATGGCGGCACCGATATTGGAGAAGGGTCCCAGGTCGCCTTCGCCCACCGTGCTGCGCGATTGCACCACCGGCGTGATGCGATCGTTGAGCAGCTCCAGCAACCGCTGCGTGAGCGCCGGACTCGCGGCCTCGAAGCTCATGGTGTTGGCGCGCACCACCATCATCGCGCGCACGATTTCCTCCTCGCCGATCTCGGGCCCGAGGCCGGCGAGGGCGCCGCGGCGAAAGATCGCGAGCTGCCGCGCTTCCAGCAGAGGTTTGTTCTCCGGCGACAACGGATCGCCGGAGAAAATGGCGCGCTGCCGCCCGGAACCCGGAGCGCGATTGAACCAATAGACGGGAATGCCCTCGGCGGCGGCCTCGAGCAGCAGGCCATAGGCGTCGGCGGAGCGCTGCCGCGCCTCCGGCGACAGCGCCACCTTGGCGCCGTGGCGCGCCACGGCGACCACTTCCTCGACCGAGAGATCGTGGCCGGTGAGCACGATGGTCTTGTCCGCCATCGTCGGCGCGATGGCATGGTAGGGCGGCGGCGTTTCCGCCGCCGCGCTGACCACCGGAACGCTGCCCGCCGCCAGGCTCGCGAGCGCGCAGAGCACCGCGCCGCCCAGTCCGCTGCGCATCGTCATGTGCCCATCAAAATTTGTACCCGAACGATACTTCGAGGGTGCGCGGGCGCAGCGGCGTTTGCTCGACGATGAATTGATCGGTGCTGGTGAACGTCGCTGCGTTCGAGTTGCTCAAGTTCTCGCCGCTCAGCATCACGTTCCACGCATCCTTCGCGATGCCGGCCTGGGCCGTGATGGTGGTATAGGCCGGATCGGCGAATCGCAGCCGCGAAGTCGAGATCGTTCCCGGTCCGGTGAACGACGGGTTGGAGCCCGCCTGCGTGAAGGAGTGTCCGGTATGGGATGCGCCGGTTTGCACGAACGTGTGGTAATCATCGAACGTCCATTCGTAGCGGGCGCGCAGGCTGAACTGCAGCGGTGGCGAGTTGGCCGTGGGTGAACCCACCGGTCCGAAAGGATCGGTGACCGCGACGCAGGTGCCGGAATTGCAATTTTCCGTGATGGCTTTGCCAAAGTTCACGGAACCTGGAACGTTGTCGATGAGCGCCGGTGAATTGGTCTGGCGGCTCTGGTTCCACGAGCCCGCGCCCTGCAGCGTGAAGCCCTCGAACACCCTCGCCACCACCGAGGTCTCGATGCCCTTGACGATGAAGTCCTGGCCGTTGGTGTTGTAGAACAAGTTGCCGACGAGGCCCGGATTGAAGAACGAGATCTGCACGTTGTTCCAGTTCTCGCGGTAATACGCGCCGTTCCACTGGATGCGGTGATCCCAGAACTCGGTTTTCCAGCCGATCTCGTTGTTCGTCAGCTGATCGGGCTCGTAGGACTTCGGCAGCACGTATTGTTCGTTACCGTCGGGGCCGAGGATGTGCTGGGTGCCGCCGTTTTGGTTGAACCCACCGGGCCTGAACCCCTGCGACCAGGTGTAATAAAGCATCACCTCCGGCATGACGTGCCAGGATAGATTCGCGCGGCTCTTGAAGCCGCTTTCCGTGTCGCGGAGATCCTGCGAATTGAGATTGTAGGAGTATGTGGTCGAGTGGCAGCCTCCAGCCGGCGTGCCCGCCTCATAGCAGCCAAAGCTCGATATGACGCTGCCGGCATAGGAGTTTTCGAACGAATAATGCCGAGTGCCCAGAGTGAGCACCAGCGTCTTCGGGATGAGATCGATATCGGTGGAGGCGAAGAATGCCGTCTGCTTGGTGTCGCGGACCGAGTCCTGATAGAACGAGGTCGACGCCGGCTGCTCGCCCGGATTGACCACGGTGGTGCCCGGGAACGTGCCCACGGGCGTGAAACAGCCGGTGGTGAGGGCATCGGTACACTCAGGCACCGTCTTGTACTGCCACTGGGTCTGATCGAAGAGTTTGTTGTCTTCGTAGTAGGCGCCGACGATGCCGCGGATGCGCCAGTCGTCCGGCGTACTTAAGCGGAATTCGTGCTGCATGTGATGGTTTTGCTCGTCCGAATGCCAGGAGGCACTCGGCGAGAAGCACGTCGGCTTCAGGTCGTATTTGCCATAGCACTGGTAGTAGTCGGCATACACGCCGCGCGAGTAATTGGTGTAATCGCCTTGCTGCTCGACGCTGCGTACCAGGTAGCCGCCGGTATAAACGCCCTTGAGCCAGCCCAATTTGCCGTTCACCGTCAACGAGGTCGCTTCCGCCTTGTCCTTGTCATAGGACGGGTTGAACAGCGTGACCTCGAGCGGCGCCAGCGGCACGCCGTCGGAGGAGTTCGGCTGTTGGTAGAACACGCCCTGGGAATCGGTGGTCTGGTAGAGCTGCGTCAAGAGCACGTCCCAGTCATCGTTGATCTTGTACAGCAGTTCGGTGCGCAGTCCCTGGTAGGTCACCGGGTTGATGGCGTTGGCGACCTCTGCGGCGTTGTTGATCGATGGGCTGCCCGGAGGTACGCAATAGCCGGTTGCGCCGGGCGGTTTGCCGTTCGGACACTTGCCGTCGACTGCAGCATATCCCGCATAGCCGATGCCGATGTCGGTGTTCGCGCGCGTGAACGTGCCCGGCACGTTGTTGATGTAGCCGCCGCGCTCGTCATCGTAGATGACCGCGCGGACCGCCACGTGCTCATCGATCAAGGGAAGATTGATGATGGCGGTGGCGTTCGCATTGTTGTCGCCGTGCGCGGTCGTGCCGTAGCCCGCCTTGACGCTGCCTTCCGTGACGTCGAGCTTCGGTTCATTGGTGATGTAGCGAATCACGCCCGACTCGGCGCCGGAGCCGAACAGCGTGCCTTGCGGGCCTTCGAGCACTTCGATGCGGTTCAAATCGACGGCATACACGTCGAGATTGCGGTTCGGCATCTGCACCGACTGGTTGTCGAGATAGATGGCCACGTTCGGGAACAGGCCGGTGGAGGCGCTGCCCTGGCTCGCCTGGGAGCCGGCGCTCAGGCCGCGCATGAACACCTCGTTCTGGCCCGGGCCATTGTTGGCCGTGGTGACGTTCGGCAGATACTTGATGTAGTCATCAAACGTCAAAATGTTGAGCTGCTCGAGCGCCTGCGCGGTGAAGGCCTGCATCGAAATCGGCACGTCCTGCATGCTTTCGTTGCGGCGCTGGGCCGTGACGGTGATCTCCTGGATGGCGTCGCTGCCGGTGTCGGCATCCGCGGCGCCGGCGGCCCAGGCGGTGGCGGCGGACGAGCCGCCAAGAATGACGGCGATCGCATAAGACAATTTTGAGTTCACGCTGTATCCCTTTGTTGTAGATGTGTCAATTGACGTATGTGCTTCAAGATATGGCAAGCTCGCCGAGCGCTTGTTTGAGTGGCTCCAACCAGGGCTCGTAGTGTCGCCACTGATCGAGGCCTTCCGAGTAGATCGGACGGCGCACCTGTTCGGAACTCGCGGTGCGCACGCTCCGCTCGTTCTTGTAAAACTCGAGGCAGGCGGGCTCGAAATCGAGCCCGCAGAAATCCAGCATGCGCCGCACGCTGTGATCGAGGTTGGCAACCACGTCCTCGTGGTTCACGCGCAATATCTTGCCGGGCAGCGCGCGGTCCCAATGATTCATGAGTTCGACGTAGGTGCGGTAGTAGCGCGCGATGTCGTCGATGCCATAGGTGAACTCCTGGCCGGACGCGAACAGCTGTTTGAAGTTGCTGAAACAGCATGCCATCGGGTCGCGTCGGGCATCGATGATCTTGGCGTTCGGCAGCATGAGGTGAATCAGGCCGACATGCCGGAAGTTGTTCGGCATCTTGTCGATGAAGAACGCCTTGCCCGTGCGGTAGACGCGGGTGTCCTCGAGGTACTGCTCCCCGAAGCTGCGCAATTGCTCGCCGGTGAGCTTCCCCAGCACGCCCGGATAGTCCGGAGGTTGCGCCTCGGGGTTGCGCCCCTGCAGCCGCTGCACCAGGCGCGGGATATCCGCGAGTTCCATGGTGCCTTCCACCTGGGAGTGCGAGGCCAAAATCTGTTCTAGCAGCGTGGAGCCCGAGCGGGGTAGCCCCACGATGAAGATCGGGTCCTGGCGCGGCGAACCCCAACCCTGCCGCGAGGCGAAGAATTCGCGCCTGCACACGGTGATCTGCAGGCGGGTATTGCGCTCGATCGGCTCGATCCGGAAATCGATTGCCGCCTTCTTAAGCGCATTACCGCGCGCGTAATAGTCGAACGACTCGGCGTACTCTGCCCGGTCTTCCAACGCCTTACCGAGTGCGAAGCACAAATGGTAGCGGTCGACCGGTGACGTCGACGCCGCGGCTTCCTGGGCGCGCATGGTGGCGATTTCCTCATCCAGGAACCGATAGGTCTTGAGGTTTGCGAGGCTCCAGTAAGCGTCGCCGTAATTCGCGCGGATTGCCGCCGCGGCACGGTAGGCGGCTATCGCTTCCGGCTGGCGGCCAAGCGCCTTCAAAGTATGCGCCATCGATAGCTGTAGTTCCGCGCCATCCGGCCGGTCCACAGCCAGTGCACGATATTCCTGCAAGGCGGCCTCATGATTGCCCAGCCCCGCCTGAATGGTGGCGCGCAAGGTGCGGTAGTTGCGGTCGGTTGCATCGACCCCAAGCAAGGTGTTGATTTCGGCGAGCGCCCTCGCGTGCTGGTGCCTTCTAAGTAGAACGCCGGCATAGTCCAGCCGTGCCAGATGATAGTCCGGCTGGAGGGCGAGAACGCCCTCGAGCAAGAGCTCTGCGTCGTCGAGCACGTCGAGCTGCATGCCGATCTGCGCGAGCAGTCGCATACCTTCGATGTGATCGCCATGGGTGGTGAGAAACTGCCGCACCACGTTCTCGGCCTGGTAAATCTCGCCATCCTCGAACATGCTGCGCGCGGTGACGATGGCCGTGGGAAGCTTGGCGAGAATCTCCACGTGTTGTGCCGCGGTTGCCGCTTCGGCCTGCTGGCCCGCGGCGCCGAACAGCAGCTGCAGCGCCTTCCAGCTCGCGGGCAGCGCGGGGTTGATGTTGACCGCCTTCAAGTAGGCATCGATCGCGGCGGCCGGGTCCCGCGCCGCGACGTGGCAATGCCCACGCTCCTGGAACAGCCGCGAGAAGCGCGGATGCAGCGTCTCGAGCCGCTCGAGTGTCTCGAGCGCCGGTCCGAGCCGCCGCAGGTAACGCTGACACACGGCAAGCATATACAGCACGTCGCGGTTTTCCGGTACGTCCTCGAGCAGCGCCTCGGCGGCCGTGAGCGCCGCCGCGAACTGGCTGGTTTCCATGAGGCGCCGGATGCGCAGCACCGCCGATTCCACGCGGGACTTGGGTGCATTGGCCGCCACGGTGGCCATCACGCGCGCCCCTTTAAAATTTATAGCTGAACTTGACCCCGGCAATGCGCGGCCGGATCACCGTTTCCGTCTTGATGAACTGCGCATCGCTGGTGAACGTACTGACGTTCACGTTGGTCAGGTTTTGGCCAAAGAAGGATACGGTCCATGCGTCCTTGGCAACGCCCGCGGACGCGTCGTAGGTCGTGTACCCCTGTTCATCGTAGCGCTCGAGGTTGCCCGCCTCGGAATACTCGTGCGCTTGATGGGCACCGCCGATCTGCCAGAACGTCTTGTAATCGCCGATTGGGATATCGTCGCGGATGCGCAGGTTCATCTGGAACGGCGGCGAGTTCGCGAGCGGCGACCCGGGTGCGCCGTAGACGTTGGTGATGCCTGAGATCGCCTTGCCGAAGCCGGGGCTCAACGGATTGTTGTCGATCAACGCCGGCGAGTTGGTCTGGCTGCTGCTGTTCCAGGCCGAGGAGCCCGTGATGGTGATGCCTTCGGTGACGCGGGCGACCAACTGCAGTTCGATGCCGCGCACCCGATAATTCGGTCCATTGGTCGCGAACACGAGGTTACCTAACGCACCCGGGTCGAAAAACTCCACCTGGGTATTGGTCCACTTCTCTTGATACAGGGTGCCATTGGCCTGCAGGCGGTGGTTCAGCCACTCGGTCTTGAAACCCAGTTCGTTGTTGACCAGCGAATCCGGCGCATAGGTCTCAGGCTTCAGGTATTGCGCAACGCCATTGATCGGCAGTTCCGCACCGGTGCCGCGATTGAACCCGCCCGGCCGGAAACCCTGCGAGTAGGTGTAGTAGATCAGCACGTCCTCCGTCACCTTCCAGCTCACGTTGCCCCGGCTCTTGAAGCCCGTGTACTTCGAATTATTCAGACTCTGCTTGTTGAGGTCGGTGTTGCCTTCCGTCAGGCAGGGGCCAAAGTAAGTCGTCGGCGCGTAGACTTCGCAGCCGAAACTGCTGGCGTCGCCGCCGAGTTCCTTCTCGTTGAAGCGGTAGTAGCGGGTACCCGCCGTCACCGTCAACACCTTCGGGATGATGTCGAAGTCGGCCGAGCCGAAGATCGCCTTCTGGTCGATGGTACGCTGGAAGTCATCGAAGAACGCCACGTTATCGCCGCGCTCGTTCGGATCATTGGCGGTTTCCCCCGCCGGCGGCGCGATGTTGTTGAAGCATCCAACATCGATAGTCGGTGAACATGTGGGCACCGACTTGTACCCCCAGTTGGTGTCGTCGTCGATCTTGAATTGTTCGTAGAACAGGCCGGCGATGCCGCGAAGGCGCCAATCGTCCGGTGTGCTCAAGCGCAGCTCCTGGGAGAGATGCGTGTTCTTTTCGGTGTCCTGCCACACGGCCGACGGCGAGTAACAGGTGGCGAAGGGGTTGCCCGCCTTCTTCGAGTCGGTGATTCCGGTGCACTGATAATAGTCGCCGTACACGCCGCGCGCGTAGTTGGTGTAATCCTGTTGCTGGCTGACGTTGCGCACCAGGTATGAACCCGCGTATACCAGCTTCAAATCGCCGACCTTGCCATCGACGGTGAGCGCGGTGTTCTCGAACTTGTCCTTGTCGTAGGAAGGATTGAACAAGGTCACTTCATCGTGGGCGAGCGTCTGGCCGTCGGCGCCCACGGGGTTTTCGTAGAACACGCCTTGCGCGTTCATGTCCTGGTAGCTCTGCACCAAGAGTGCATCCCAGTCCGGAGCGATCTTGTACAGCAGCGACAGCCGCAATCCTTCGTAAGTTACCGGGTTGATGTCGTTGGCGACTATGGCAGCGTTGTTGATGACCGGACTTCCGGACGGGACAATGCCGCCGTTGTAGTCGATGATGCCTGCGTCGGTGCTCTTGCGGGTGAAGGTGCTCGGCACATTGTTGATGTAGCCGCCGCGTTGGTCATCGTAGATCACGCCGCGCACGGCCAGCGTGTCCGCGATGAGCGGCAGATTGAGGACGGCGGAGACGCTGCTGTTCGGATTGCCGCCCGCGGTATAGCTATAGGCGGCGTCTACGTTGCCCTCGGTGACGTCGAGTTTGGGCTTGTTCGTAATGTAGCGCAGCACGCCGGCCTCGGCGCCGGATCCGAACAGAGTGCCCTGCGGCCCCTCCAGCACTTCGATGCGCTCGAGATCTGCGGCGTACACGTCGAGATTGCGTCCGGGCAGCGCCACCGACTGGTCGTCCAAATACACGGCGACGTTGGGAATCTCGCCATTCGAACCGCTGCCCTGATTGCCGCCGGCGCCCACCGACAGACCGCGCATGGTGATCGAGCTTTGGCCCGGGCCGTTGCTCGCCTGTGTGACGTTCGGCAGGTACTTGATGAAATCGTCGAACGTGGTGACGTTCAATTGCGTCAGAGTCTCCGCGGTCAACGCTTGTAGGGTGATCGGCACGTCCTGCATGTTTTCGGTGCGACGCTGCGCGGTGACGGTGATTTCCTGGATGCCCTCGGAGTCGCTGGTGTCCGCCGCGGTCGCGGTCGCGGCATTCACGGAGAACGCCATGCTGGACCCGCCCAAAATGGCCGCGATCGCACAGAACAGCTTCGGATTCGAATTCATGCTTGACCATCCCTTACGCGTATGTTGCTGAAATACATCAATGCGCCTGTGACTCTACGGCCACTATCGTCCGAGCTTAGCGGATCGCCTCATGATTGCTATGCTATTAAGCGATGCCCCCATGCCAAATTGCGACATATTTTCCCGGCCGCACGTTGCTATTTAGCTACATCAATCGTTGGGTCCGAGGCGCGCCGGAAAGCCCGGTGCGCGCAGCGGCGTGTGCACCGCGTCCTCCAGCAGCTTGACGATCATCGAGGAGAACGCACCGCCGCCATAGCGCGCGCGGCCTTCGATGAAGATCTGTTCCATGACGCCGGCGAGGCGCAGCGGCACGCCGAAACGGCGGCCGAATTCGACCGCGAAACCGGCGTCCTTGCACGCCAGATCCATGGTGAAGCCGATGTCGTAGCTGCCGTTCAAGATTACCTGGCTCTCGGTCTCGTGTACGAAGCTATTGCCGGAACTCGCGGCGATGGCGTCGAAGGCGGCGCGCAGGTCGACGCCTCCCTTGGCACACAGCATCAATGCCTCGCCCGCAGCGATCAAATGGATGAAGGCCAGCATGTTGGTCACGACCTTGGTGACGGCCGCCTGTTCAATGCCTCCCAGGTAGATCACGCGTCCGCCCATGGCCTCGAGCGCCGGCATGTGCCTATTGCAGATCTCGCGGGCGCCGCCCACCAGCACGGTGATGTCGCCGGCTTCCGCCCGATGCACGCCGCCGGTGACCGGACAGGCCAACGTGCTCACGCCCTGTGCCGCCGCGCGGGCCGCGAGTGCGTCGATCTCGGCGAAATCATTGGTGCTCATCTCGATCCAGGTGCTCCCCGCGCGCAACTGCGGCAGCGCCGCACTCAGCACCGCCGCGCTCGCCGCCGGCGTCGGCAGGCAGGTGATGAGGCCATCGCAGTCCTTTGCCAGGTCGGGGATGGATTCCGCCCACTTCGCCCCCAACGCGAGCACGGCGTCCGCCGCCGGCCGGTTGAGGTCATGCACCGTGACCTCGAAGCCACCCCGCGTGAGATTGGCCGCCAGATGTTGCCCCAGAGAACCCAACCCGATGAAGCCGTAGCGCATGTTATTAGCCCAGTGGATGGTTGATCATTTCCAGATGCAGCGGGCCGCCGCCCGGATAGGGATGGGCGAGGGCGACGGCCTCGTCGAGCTCGACGCCGAGCCCGGGTGCCGTTGGCGGAATCACGTAGCCGTCCTCCCAGCGAATGGGCGTCTTCAAGATCTCGGCATGGAACCCGCCCCACTGCTGAATGCTTTCCAGGATCAGGAAATTCGGCGAGCAGGTCGCGACCTGGATGTTCGCGGCGCCGACCACGGGACCGCAGTAGAGGTGCGGCGCGAGCTGCGCATAATGGACCTCAGCCAACGCGGCCACCTTTTTGGCCTCCAGCAGGCCGCCGACCCGACCCAAGTTCAATTGCAAGATGTTCGCGGCACCGGCGGCGAGCACTCGTGCGAATTCGTACTTGGTGGTCAGCCGCTCGCCGGTGGCGATCGGGATCGTGGTGCCGCGGGCGACGATCGCCAT
>Ga0116230_10004633_pt1 | contig 13473 bp, 9 predicted proteins | sample S1TSphfallax_3_FD_88678 | JGI IMG/M metagenome (GOLD analysis project Ga0116230, IMG submission 88678) | Host-associated microbial communities from peat moss isolated from Minnesota, USA - S1T2_Fd - Sphagnum fallax MG | ecosystem: Host-associated > Plants > Peat moss > Unclassified | place: USA...
CGCCACGTCGGGGCCGATCGCCACGTCCGGCGCCAACGCTCCCGCGAACCCCGACGGCACCATGGCATCGCTCGACCCGCATGCGCTTCTGCGCGTCCGCGACCCCGGTGAGCGCCGCGGTGACATGCTCTATCGAACCCTCGGACACACGGGCGAGAAGGTGTCGTTGATCGGCATGGGCGGCGCTCACTTGAGCCGCGCGCCCCTCACGGAAAAGACTGCCATCAAGTTGATTCAAAGCGCGCTCGATCGAGGGATCAATTTTCTCGACAACTCCTGGGATTATGGCCACGGACAGAGCGAACGCTTCATGGGGGCTGCCCTGGCACAGAGCGGCTATCGCCAGAAGGCCTTCCTCATGACCAAGCTCGATGGCCGCACCAAGGCAGCGGCGAACGCACAGCTCCACGAATCGCTGACTCGGCTCAAGACGGATCACATCGATCTGGTCCAATTCCATGAAATCTTGAGATTCGAGGACCCGAATCGCATTTTCGGTGAGGGCGGTGCGCTCGAGGCCCTGTTGGCGGCACGGCAGGACGGCAAGATCCGCTATATCGGCTTCACCGGTCACAAAGACCCGCGGATCCACCTGTACATGCTCGACGTGGCGCGACAACACGGGTTCCTGTTCGACACGGTGCAAATGCCGTTGAACGTCATGGACGCGCACTTCAGGAGCTTCTCGCATCTTGTGGTTCCGGAACTCGTGCGCCTCAACATCGGCATTCTCGGCATGAAAACCATGGGGGACGGCGTATTTCTGAAGAGCGGAGCACCCGTGACCCCGGTCGAGTGCCTGCACTACGCGATGAACTTACCGACTTCGGTGGTGATCACGGGGATCGACAGCGACTCGATTCTCGATCAAGCCTTCGAGGCAACACGGACCTTCAAACCGATGAGCGGCGACGAACTGGCCGCGCTGCTGGCAAAGACCGAGACATTTGCGGCCAATGGCAAGTACGAATTCTTCAAGACTTCGAGCCACTTCGACACCACCGCCCACCATCCCGATTTTCTCGGCGAGGACTCCGAACTGGTGCTGACGCTCGGACCGCCGACCGGCTGACGCCGGCCGGCGACCGCGTGGCCGTCGGGCGCTGCCGCTCTGCACAAGCCGTCTTGATAAAGTGGTGCCCCGGGGCGGGATCGAACCGCCGACCTAGCGCTTAGGAGGCACTCGCTCTATCCACTGAGCTACCGAGGCATAGGCAAAGACGGGCCGGAGTCGCGGGCCCGCCGAGATGCGGCTGGCCAGGCGCGCTTCCGGCCTTGATATTTGGTGGAGGAGAAGGGGATCGAACCCTCGACCTTCGCATTGCGAACGCGACGCTCTCCCAACTGAGCTACTCCCCCAAAAGGGGCGGGAATAGTAGCAGCAAAACCCAAGTTTTCCAAAAATCCCCGCTTCTGCAAAAACGCGGGTGATTCAGTAATCGATATCAAGGAATGTGGTGCGCCCGATCCGGGGCACCGTAATGATGGTCATGCTGCCATCAGCATCGGTGTGCTCGCGCGCCGGTTCGCGGCTTCCCGTGAGCAAGGCCGCCAGCGCCGCTTCGCCGCCACCATCGCCTACGACCAACACGTTGCGGCCGGAGTGGTCACGAAGGATCCGCCGAGCGAGGGCCCGAGGATCGCCGGCGGGGGCGATGATTGGCTTGAGCGCCAGTTTGGCGGCCAGCGGTGCGGCGGTCATGCGACTGCGCAGCGCCGGCGTCACAAAAATTGCATCCAAATCCCCGGAGCCGCCCGTGTGGTCGAACAGCTTCGCCAGCCGGGCTGCCCGTGCCTCCCCGGCGGCCGTGAGCGGCGGATCTTCGCCATCGGCCGATGTTGCTTCCGCCGGCCGCACCAGAACGATGGTGGCTGAATCCGCGTTGAACCACATCCAAGTCTGCAAGGCGAGAACGCCGACGATCAACGCTCCCATCAGCCCCATGAGCGCCAATATCCAAATGGGCGTCAGGAACGGACCGCGCTTCACTCTCGCAGGGATTACCATTATCCCCGCATGATAACAATCAATTCACGGACCCAGCCGACACTGCGTGTGATCGTGCTTGCCGCCGGGCTCGCCACCCGCCTTGGACAGCCCAAGGCCCTGGCGCGAGTGCGGGGTGCGACGCTGCTCGAACGGCTGATCGCGACCTTGCGACCGTTGGTCTCGGGTGCGGGTTCGACATTGGCCTCTGCCGCCTTTGCCTCGGCTTCGGCGATCCTGGTCATTGCTCCCCCTCGGGCTGCCCCCTTCCGCCAAGCCCGCTCCCGCCTGGGTGCTTCTCCGACACGGGTCAACATCGTCCCCAATCCGCTTCGCGCCGACGGCTTGTCGAGTTCCGTCCGCTTGGGGTTGCGGCACGCACGCTACAGCGCCGCAGCATTGCTCATACCCGTGGACCTGATCGACCTGTCGTGCCGCGACGTCGCGCGATTGGTGCGGCGCTGGCAGGGGTCGCGACGCAGGGTGGTGGCAAGTGCAGTCGCAGGCGCCGCCTCGACGCCGCTGATCCTGCCGCACTGGCTGTTCGGACAGGCCTGCAGCCTCACGGGGGATCAAGGACTGCGCGGCGTCGTGCGCAAACTGGGCCCATCGCGGATGACGCTCCTGACGATGCCGAGCGCAGCTTCGGACATTGACACGCCGGGCGATTTGCGGCGCGCCCGGCGCTGTTTTCGCGGCTACCCGCGGGGAGTCTGTACCAAACGGTAGCCCACCGCGGTTTCCGTCAGGATGTACTTGGGCTGGGCCGGATCGTCCTCCAGCTTGTGCCGGAGATGCCCCATATAGACACGCACGTAATGGCCGTCTTCGGCATGGGCGGGACCCCACACGTCGCGCAAAATTTGCCGATGGGTCAAGACCTTGCCGGCATTGGCGACGAGCAGACTCAGGAGTCGATATTCGATCGGCGTCAGGTGCACCACCGCGCCGGCCTTTTGCACCGTACGCAGGCTCATGTCCACCGTCACATCGCCGAACTGGAATATCGCGGCGTGTGCGCCACCGCCCGTCTGTTGTCGGCGCCCTGCCGCGCGTACCCGGGCCAACAGTTCGCCCACGCCGAAGGGCTTGCTCAGGTAGTCATCGGCGCCCGCATCCAACGCATTGATCTTGTCCTGTTCGCCAAGCCGCGCGGACAGCACGATGATGGGTACTTGGGACCAGCGCCGCACGTCGCGGATGAACTCCATGCCGTCACCGTCCGGCAGTCCGAGATCGAGCACGATGAGATCGGGCTGACGCGTCCCGGCATCCGAGATCCCCTGCGCCGCGGTGCCGCTCTCGACCACATTCCACCCCTCGCCTTCCAGCGCCGTGCGCACGAAGCGTCGTATCTGGCGCTCGTCCTCGATCAACAGAGCCAGGGGCGTGGGCTCAGCCATGGGCGGCCTCAACGTCGGCCTCGGTGGTCGCGACCGGGGGCGTCCCGAGCGGCAGCGTAAACGAGAAGCTGACGCCCCTCCCCGGACGGTTGACCCCGACGATCGTGCCATGATGCGACTCGATGATGGCGCGGCAGATCGCCAAACCCAAGCCGACGCCCGGCGTGGCGGATTCCCGATTGCCGCGGGTGAATTTTTGAAAGAGCGCCTCCTCGCGGCCCGGCGGCAGCCCCGGTCCGTCGTCGGACACGGCGACTTTGAGTGCAGCTCCTTGAACCTCGGCAGACAACGTGACGTGGCTTCCGGCCGGGGTGTACTTCGACGCATTCTCGAGCAGATTCACCAGCACCCGTTCGATCAGCAACGCATCGAACCTCACCAGCGGCAGATCCGGCGGCAACCGGACATCGATATGATGATGCTTGAGGAGACTGCGGGTCGAGTCGAGCGCCACTCCCACCACTTCCTCCAAGGGCTGCCATTGCAGATCCATCTTCACTTCGCCGCTTTCGATGCGCGCCATGTCGAGCAGATTGCTCACCAGCGTTCCCATGCGGCGCGCCTCATCCTGAATGGCCACCGCGGTCTCGCGCTGCTCGCCCGAGAGCGGCGCCTTCCCCAAGGTGAGGGATTCAGCCAACCCGTGCAGCACCGTCAAGGGTGTCCGCAAATCATGCGACAGCGCTGCGAGCAGGGAGTTACGCAGGCGCTCGGACTCCATGCGTACCACCGCGTCCTGGGCGATGTCGACGTAGTGCACGCGCTCCAGCGCGATGGCGATGAGCGCGGCAAACGTGTCGAGCAGCTGTCGCTGCTCCGGTATCTTGAGCAGCCGCCGGTTCTTCGGCCGCAGCGCCAGCACGCCCCGCGCCTGAACCGGCGCTCGAAACGGGATGTACAGGACTTCGCTGCCCGGCAGCGTGTCGGTCCCGGCGCCCGCCGGATGGGCGTTGTCGAAGGCCCATTGCGCTATGCCGATATCGAACTTGAGCCCGGTGTCGCTGCGCGAAGACGCCAACGCCAGCCGCCCGGTTTCATCCGGCAGCAACAGCGCCACCGTGGCATAAAAAGTGCGCTCGATCGACTCATCGCTGATCTTGACCACCTGGTCGAGTTTGATGGCTCCCGACAAATCACGCGCCAATTCGTAAAGAGCGCCGGCACGCTCTTCGCGATGCAGCGCCACCCTCGCCTGCGAGCGCAGGCCTGCGGTGAGCTGCCCCGCCATCAATCCCACCGCCAACATGATCGCAAAGGTCAGCAGGTACTGGACATCGCTGACGGCGAAGGAAAAACGGGGAGGCACGAAGAAAAAGTCGAATGCACTGACGCACAGCACCGCGGCGAGCGCCGCCGGCCCGCGGCCGAAACGCATGCCGACGAGCACCACGGTCAAGAGATAGATGGCGACGATGTTCGAGCGGTCGAAGTGGTCCGTCAGCAGCATCGACAACCCGGTCACACCGCTGCAGGCCAGCGCCGCCGCGACATATCTCAATCGCTTGCGTTTGTGCCGCTCGGGCGAGTCGGCGCCCGGGAACGGCGCAGTTGCGGCCCCCGCACCCGCCGCGGCAGCGCGCTCTTTCGATTCGCGGCCGATCTCGATCATGTCGATGTCGGGAGCCAGTACGGCAAGCCTCTGGCCGCTCGACCGCTGCCAGGGCCACAGGCGCCGGCTCGGATCACGGCCGATCACCAACTTGGACAAATTATGCTTGCGCGCGTAGGCGACGACGCTCTCGGCCACGTCGGGACTCGAGATCACCGCCGTGGTCGCCCCCAAGTTTCGCGCGAGATTCAAATTGGCCAATATGGTCTCGCGACGCGCGGCGGGCAGGCGCTGCAACGCCGGTGTTTCCACATAGATCGCATGCCAGTCCGCATTCAATTGGCTGGCGAGGCGGGCGGCGGCACGGACCACGCGCTCGGCGCCGGCATCCGGACCCACACAGGTCAACAGCGCCGTCGCCGTTTTCCAGATCGAGCCGATCGACTTGTCGACCCGATAAGCCTGCACGTCGCCCTCGACCCGATCGGCCGTGCGCCTGAGTGCCAGCTCGCGCAGGGCCATCAAATTGCCCCGGCGAAAGAAATTCTCGGCCGCGCGCGAGGCCTGCTGGCTGATGTAAACCTTGCCCGCCTTCAAGCGGGCGAGCAGCTCCTCCGCCGGAATGTCGACCAGCACCACTTCGTCAGCCGCATCGAACACCGTATCCGGGACGGTTTCCCAAACGCGCACATTCGTGATGCCGCCCACCACATCGTTGAGACTCTCGAGATGCTGCACGTTGAGCGTGGTGAAGACGTCGATCCCGGCGGACAACAACTCGTCGATGTCCTGCCAACGTTTCGGATGGCGCGCACCCGGCAGATTCGAATGCGCCAGCTCATCCACCAAAATGAGCATGGGGCGCCGCTTCAACGCCGCATCCAGATCGAAATCGCTCAAACTGCGGTCCCGATAGGCCACGGTCTTCGGCGGCAGCATCTCCAAGCCATCGAGCAGCGCCGCGGTGTCGGCACGCCCGTGCGTCTCCACCAAGCCGACGACGACGTCGATTCCCTCCGCCTGGACCTTGCGCGCCGCCAACAGCATGGCAAAGGTCTTCCCGACACCGGCCGAGGAGCCGAAGTAAATGCGCAACTTGCCGCGCTGCGCCTTTGATTCCTGCAGATTCACCTTCGCCAGCAGCGCATCGGGATCGGGCCGTTGTTCGTTCGGAAAAGCCATTACCGAAAGCTCGCGAAGTCGCGAAAAGCCTGGAGCACGATGTCGATCTGGCGGCGTGAGACATTCAGATGCGTGACGAGCCTCGTGTGCGCGCCGATGGAGGCGCGAATCCCGCAGTCTGCCAGATGCTCGTAAAGGGGGACCACCTGGCGTACCGGCACATCGACGTAGAGAATGTTGGTCTCCGGCATGACGACCGGCAGTCCAAGTTCCTGCAAGCCGGCGGCGAGGAAAGCGGCATTCGCATGATCCTCGGCCAGACGTTCGACGTGATGTTCGAGTGCAAACAGCCCGGCGGCGGCGAGGATCCCGCTCTGGCGCATGCTGCCCCCCAGGGCTTTGCGCCAGCGCCGCGCCACGCCGATGAAGTCGCGATTGCCGAGCAGCACGGAGCCGGCCGGCGCCCCCAAGCCCTTCGACAGGCACACCGATACGGAATCGAACCCGGCAACGGCGGTGCGTGGAGCAATGCCCTGCTTGACGATGGCATTCCACAGGCGTGCCCCGTCCAGATGCGTCCGCAAGCCGCGCTCATGCGCAAATCGCGTGACACTCTCGAGATACGCCAACGGCAGCACGCGCCCGCCGATGGTGTTCTCGAGTGCCAGCAGACGCGTTCGGGCAAAGTGGGCGTCATCCGGCTTGATTGCCGCGGCGATGCGCTCGATCGACAGGCCGCCGTGCGGCTCGTGCTCGAGCGGCTGCGGCTGGATGCTGCCGAGAACCGCGGCCCCGCCCTGTTCGTACTTGTAGGTGTGCGCTTCCTGGCCGACGAGATACTCATCGCCGCGTCCGCAATGGCTCATCAACGCCGCGAGATTGCTCTGCGTCCCGCTCGGAAAGAACAACGCCGTCTCGAAGCCAAATCGATCGGCGAGCGTATCCTGCAGCCGGTTGACGGTCGGATCGTCGCCGTACACATCATCGCCCACCGGGGCGGCGGCCATCACGGCGCGCATCTCGGGCGATGGCTGAGTGACCGTATCGCTGCGCAAATCGATCACGTCGTTCATGGATGCTCCGGCTCGAAACCATATTTCAAGAAAATCGCGGCCGCAGCGGGCGTGCGCAGATAATCGACGAACTTTTGCGCGCCGGGTTTTGCACCCACCGTGAGCGCTACTGGATAGACGATCGGGGCGTGGCTGGCCTGGGGAAACGTGCCGACGATGCGGACCCCCTTGTCGATCAGCGCATCGGTTCGATAGACGATGCCGAGCGGCGCTTCGCCCCGGTCGACGAGAACCAATGCCGCCCGGACGTTGTCGGCACGCGCCAACCGTCCTGATACCGAATCCCAGACGCCGAGGTTCGTCAGTGAAGCCCGGGCATAGCGGCCGGCCGGCACCGAGTCCGGATCACCGACGGCGAGACGCCCCGCGCCCAATGCCGCCGCCAAGGCAAAACCCGGTGCGATGCTGAGCTTCAAGGTGCTCGCGGCCGGAGCGATGAGCACGAGCGCGTTGCCGAGCAGATCGAGGCGCGAGCCTGGTTTGATGAGCGCATGGGTCTGCAGATAATCCATCCAATCGGTATCCGCCGACATGAACACATCGGCCGGCGCGCCATTGTCGATCTGGCGGGCCAGCGCGGAACTCGCTGCAAAGGACAGCTTGACGGTCAAGCCCTCCCGACGCTCCGCATCGGCCGCGATTTCCTGGAGCGCATCGGTGAGCGACGACGCGGCAAACACGACGATGGGCGGCCGCGCGCCGGTGGCACTCTCATCGGCCGCGAGCGCAGCGACGTTCAGCAGGTTCATCGGCAGCAATGCCGTCGTCAGCCACCAGAACGATCGAATTTTAAATGTTAGCGGCATGCTCGCCGACCCCCCGCCACTGGCGATTTGCGTTGATTCGTCCCGATATTATGCACCTGACCACACCGTTGCATGAGGCTGGTGCAACCGTTGCATGAGGGTGCTGCAAGTCTGTCACAATATGAACCATGGGCACCTTCGAGATGACCTCACCCGAAACCAAACTGTCCGCACTGCGAGAACAGCTGATCGGATGGTTGGTGAATTCCGCCTATCCGCTCTGGGCGCAGCAAGGCATCGACGCCGAGAGCGGCGGTTTCGTCGAGACTCTTGGCCAAACCGGCATCGGGCTGCCTCATCCGCGCCGCGCACGCATCCATCCGCGTCAGATTTATGCCTTCGCCCAGGCGCCCGCCCTGGGCTGGCAGGGCGACGTGCGGCGAATTCTCGTGCGCGGAAACGATTATTTCTTGAACCATTACCGCAGGCCCGACGGACTGTTTCGATCGCTGGTGGATGTCCACGGGTCCGCCTTGGACGAACGTGCCGCGCTCTATGACCAGGCGTTCGTCCTGCTGGGCTTTGCCGCGGCGGCGCGCGTGCTCGAGTCGGTGGGCGATTTCGAACGGCACGCACTTGATCTGCGGCACGCCATCGAAGCGCGGTTCAGGAGCGCGGATGGCGCATTCCATTCGGGCGAAACGCCGGACGGGAGGTTTGAATCCAATCCTCACATGCATTTGCTGGAAGCATGCCTTGCGTGGTCGGAGATCGGCGCGGATCCAGGCTGGGCCGGTTGGGTCAAGGATATTGCGGATCTGGCGCTCCGGCGTTTCATCAGTCCCTCGAGCGGCGCGCTCGGCGAATTCTTTGCAAGCGATTGGCAACCCGCGCCGGGTGTCGCCGGACGAATCGTCGAGCCCGGTCATCAATTCGAATGGGCATGGCTGTTGCTGCGCTCGTCGAGCCATCATCCCGGGCCCTTGCGCGAGGCGGCGTTGCGGCTGATTGCGATCGGCGAGCAATTCGGCGTGCACAACGAGGTCGCGATCAATGCCCTGCTGGATGACTTTTCGATTCATGACGCGAACGCGCGCTTCTGGCCGCAAACCGAGCGCGTGAAGGCGGCTCTGCTGGCGGCGCGGGTCACCGGCCGCGCCGAATACCTTGAAATGGCGGCGGCCGCGGTCGCATCGTTGCTGCCTTATTTGAATACCCCGGTGCCGGGCTTGTGGTTCGACGTCCGGTTACCGAGCGGAGAACTCGTTGATGCTCATGCGCCGGCGAGCACGTTTTATCATCTCGTCGGCGCGATCGTCGCCCTGTCAACCGCGAGGTGAGTCATTCGTTCTCTGATTCAAAATTGGAGTCAAATTCTCGTGGAGCAATGCGTGTTCACCACCCTTCTGAACCGCCTGGCACACCCTGCGAAGGCGGCGGGGCTCGCCGGCTGTCTCATTGTTGGCACGCTATTGGGCGTCACGACCGGCTACGCGGATGACGCCGGGGCCACGGCGGATAGCGCGCCGGGGGTCTGGCAAAAGCACCAGTATTCTTTCGATTTTCTGGGCTTCACCTCGACCTATTCCTGCGATGGCTTGGCGTCTAAATTGCAGATATTGCTGATTGCGGCCGGCGCGCGCCCCGATTCCAAAGCGAGTGCCGGAGCGTGCGCCAACGGGTTTGGCAGGCCGGACAAGTTCTCCCGGGCGGACCTCACGTTCTACACCTTGGCGCCGGCGAGCGCCGCCAAGCCAGGTGATGGACCGAGCGCCCAGGGTACCTGGCTCCCCGTGACGATTTCCTATCAGCATCCGCAGCAATTGGGCAGGGGCGACTGCGAGCTCGTCGAACAATTTCGGACCAGCGTACTGCCCCTGTTCACGACCCGGCAAGTCGACAATCACACCACCTGCATCCCCCATCAGGAATCGGGGTCCGACATCGATTTGAAGTTTGAAGCTTTCAGCGTTCCGGCCAAAGCGCCGACCCAGGGCTCAAGTCCGCCCGCCCCTTGAGCACGCGAGGGCGGCCGCGGCTTCAGGCCGGGTCGAGCATTCCCATCTCCGCTGCCGTCTCCGGCGCATCCGTGCGGATGCTGTCGGCTCGCTCATAGGTCCCGATCAGACAGCCCACGCCGATGGCCCGTTCCAGCACGATCTCGATGAACTCACGGCGGCCGGGCACGTCGGAAAATGGGCTTCCTGATGCCAAGGCAAAAATCTGAAACACATAGCGGTGCACCCCATGCCCGCGCGGTGGGTCGGGCGGCAGCCACGTCTGTCGCAGAAACGAATTTTGACCAACGGCCAAGTCCGCCCCCTTGTGATCCGCACTATTGAGAGCGCCCTCCTCGAGGGCGCCGGCGGTGCTTGGAAGATTGACGATAATGGCATGCACCAGCGGATGGGGTGTGGGTGAGTCTGCATCCTCGACCAAGATCGCCAACGACTCCGCCCCCGGCGGAATCGCGTCCCACTCGAGCGGCGGCGATACGCCATCGCCATCAGCCGTGTACCGACGCGGCAACTGTCCATTGAACACGAAGGTAGGACTTCTGAGTTCGATCCGCGCGACGCTCCGGTTGCGATACAACTCGTTGTAGAGCACCTGTTCGATGCCGGCGCGTTGATTGATGAGTGCATGACCGACGCTCTCGGGTAGTTTTTCAAGCATTTTTCAGATCTCCGATGGATGATCGAGCGTAGCCTCGGCGGGCACGCGGATACCAGCCCCGCATCGGCGCAGCGATCGAAGGATCATTCCTACAGGCACTCCCGCCGGCCCCGCTTGACCCCGCCGCGAGCTTGCGCGAGTTTGCAGGTCCGATGCCTGGAAAATCTCTCTCGCTCTATCGCCAGAAGCGCGATTTCTCGAGAACCGCAGAACCTCGCGGCAAAGCAGCCGTGTCCCCGGCGAGGGCGCTGCGCTTCGTGGTCCAGAAACATGCCGCGCGAAGGCTGCATTTCGATTTGCGCTTGGAGTTGAATGGCGTATTCAAATCGTGGGCGGTGACCCGCGGCCCATCGGATGATCCGCGGGACAAGCGTCTTGCCGTCGAGGTGGAAGATCATCCGCTCGACTATGGCGACTTCGAGGGCACCATTCCGGCGGGGCAATATGGTGGCGGCACGGTGCAACTCTGGGACCGCGGTTACTGGCATCCTGAAGGCGACAAGACGCCTGCGGCGGCATTGAAAGACGGCGATCTCAAATTTACCTTGGAGGGTACTCACCTGCACGGCAGCTGGGTGCTGGTGCGCATCAAGAATCGCGACGGCGGCAAACGCACGAATTGGCTGCTCATCAAGCATCGCGACGCGAAGCAGCGTGACGCGCGGGTCCGGGGAGGCGAACACCCGGCATTGACCGATATCGACCGGTCGGTTGCATCCGGACGTTCCATGGCGGACATCGCGGCAGGCCGAGGCCCTGCTCCCAAGCCTTTCATGGTAGCCAGCCCCACCCGCGCAAAACGCAGGTTGGCGGCCACGGCGACGCCCATCGCGCCGCGCCCGCCCCGTGCGCCCCCTGCGCCCCGCGTGCCCCGCGTGCCCCGCGCGAGGGGTGCGCCAACGAGCGGCATTCCGGACTTCGTTGAACCGCAATTATGCAAGCTGGTCGACAAGCCACCCAATGCCGACGGCTGGGCACATGAGGTCAAACTCGATGGCTACCGCGCCCTGCTGCGAGTGGTTGGTCACACTGCCCAGTTACGCACTCGCAGCGGGCTTGATTGGACCCCGCGGTTCGCAGCGATCGCACAGGCGGCCCGGAGGTTGCCCGATTGTCTCATCGACGGTGAGGTCGTTGCCCTCGATCACCGGCACGTGCCGAGTTTCGCAGCGCTGCAGGCGGCGCTATCCGCTCAAGACTCCCAGCACCTGATTTTCTTTGCATTCGACTTGTTGTTCGAACGACAGAAGGATCTGCGAAAGTTGCCGTTGTCCGAGCGCAAGGCAAGACTCGCGACTTTATTGCAGCAAGATGGTTTGCCTGAGCACATTCGCTATGTCGAGCACTTCGAATCGCGGGCGGATACGGTGCTGTCATCCGCCTGTAAAATGGAACTCGAAGGCATCGTATCCAAACGATTGGCTGCGCCCTACCGCTCGGGACGAAGCGATGCCTGGCTGAAATCGAAGTGTCGAGCAGGGCATGAGGTGGTCCTCGGCGGCTGGACCTGCGAAGCCGGAACGGTCCGGTCACTGCTCGCGGGCGTGAATCGTGATGGGGAGCTCGTGTATGTCGGCCGGATCGGCACGGGGTATGGTCGCGAGGTTGCCGCGAAACTCACACAGCGCCTGAAGCCGCTCACGCGCGCCACGAGTCCGTTTGCCGGTGACAATGCGCCCCAGCAAGAGAAGAACGTGCGATGGCTGGACCCGCAACTCGTGGCGGAGATCGAGTTTGCCGGGTGGACAGGCTCCGGAATGATTCGCCAGGCGGCATTCAAGGGTCTTCGTGAGGACAAACCCGCGAGCGCGGTGGTTGCCGAAAAACCCGTCATCATTGGCCCCTCCACACAGACGCCCGCCGAATCGTTGGCCAAGGTCGACCGGACGCGGCGCCGTGCGAAGCGCACTGCCCAGCCTGACAGCACCGCCCGGTCCGGCGCATCCCGGCCGGCCGCCGCCCGGGCTACCGCGGCCCGGGCTGGCGCGCCCCGCGATTCCGTCATGGGCGTCGTCATTTCGAAGCCGGACAAGGCGCTGTGGCCCGATGCGGGCGACGGACAGGAGGTCACCAAACTCGACCTCGCCGGCTATCTCGAGTCGGTCGGGGAGTGGCTGCTGCCGCACCTCAAGGGTCGACCCTGCTCGCTCGTTCGGGCTCCTGATGGCTTTGCGGGACAGCAGTTCTTCCAGCGGCATGCCATGGCCGGCATGTCGAATCTGTTCGACCTCGTGAAGATCAGGGGTGATCGCGCGCCCTACGTGCAAATCGATCGAGTCGAGGCGCTGGCCGCCGTGGCGCAAATGGGCGCCCTCGAGATCCACCCGTGGAACTGTGCACCGGACGATCCGGAGACCGCCGGCCGCTTGGTGTTCGATCTCGATCCGGCACCGGACGTGCCATTCTCGGCAGTGATCGACGCGGCGCTCGAACTGCGCTCGCGTCTGGAGCACTTGGGTCTCACCACTTTTTGCAAGACCACGGGCGGCAAGGGACTGCACGTGGTGACGCCGCTTTCAGCGGCTCGCAAGGATCGCACGCCATGGCCCATGGCCAAGGATTTCGCGCATGTCATCTGTGCACAGATGGCCGAGGACCAGCCACAGAAGTACTTGGACACCATGTCGAAGAGCCAACGCACCGGAAGAATATTTCTCGACTATCTGCGCAACGATCGCACTGCTACCGCGGTCGCGCCGCTCTCGCCGCGGGCGAGGGCGCACGCCACCGTATCGATGCCGCTCAATTGGTCGCAGCTGAAAAAATCGCTGGATCCGCAAACCTATACCGTGCGCACGGCCGAAGCGCAGTTGCACAAGAGTCACGCTTGGGCCGGGTATGCCGAATCGGCGGGCTCCTTGCAGGCGGCCATACATCGGGCCGCAACAGGCCACGCGGCGACGGCTCGCGCCGCAAC
>Ga0116230_10004634_pt1 | contig 13473 bp, 16 predicted proteins | sample S1TSphfallax_3_FD_88678 | JGI IMG/M metagenome (GOLD analysis project Ga0116230, IMG submission 88678) | Host-associated microbial communities from peat moss isolated from Minnesota, USA - S1T2_Fd - Sphagnum fallax MG | ecosystem: Host-associated > Plants > Peat moss > Unclassified | place...
AAATTGATTTTTAGAACCGGAACAACAACATGTTCGTGCACCGGCGGATACGTATTTTCCAGCTTCATAATTCCAAGATTCCAGAAACCCCGCGTCCCAAAACCCGAAAGGAAGGAAAGCGGGTAGCAGCCACAACAACATTGCACCGGCGGATATGTAATTTCCAGCTGCTAATTCTAAGATTCCAAAACCCCCGTCAATCCAAAACCCTAACGGACAAAGCGCAGCAACAGCGACGATTCTCAACTGTTTCTCTGCGCGTGTTTTTTTTTCCTTGCGTTGCGAGTTTGCAGTATCAAGCATTTTTGCTGCTACATTTGCTTCGTTGCAGGAGGATTCTTCAAGCAAGAGGAAGCACAAGCACAAGAAGAAAGCCTGCATCATCACCATGAGGTATGCCATGTTGTTCCAGTTTTCTGGTTCTTTGTTTTTTTTTTTTTGGTTTTTGTTTTTCTGTTGTGGTTTGGGGCTTGGTGCTCACCTTGTGAGAGGGTTTTGTTTTCAAAGCCATTGCTAGTATAAAACTGTCCCTCTTTGAAAAGAACAAGACAGTCACTATTGTAAATAGTCAATGTGTTTGTGGTCTTCCTCAGTGTTTTTGTTGTTGTTGTTGTTGTTGTTTGCACTCGTGTTTTGTCTTCTTTTTTAGGGTTTTTTTTCCAGTCAGCAGAGTTTCTTTTGCCGCCATTCGGACTGTTCAGAATAGTATTGGGGTATTGGAAACTTTGCTTGAGTGATTCAGAGGGAAATGTTTTGTCAAACTCAGCCTTGGCGTGAGAGTGAAGGCTTTTTTGCTGAGTTCACTTCCCATGTGTTCCGTTGTGCATGTCGTTTTGTATTAGTCAGGTTGTGGGTCTGTTATTGCCTTGGAAATTTGCAATGACTTTTTGTAAAAGCTGCATGTCATCCACTCAAGCATGGATTTTCCTATGATGTTGCATAGTTAGTCCATTCTGGGCAAACTTACCTGTACTCAGTAGCTTCAAGGCATACAATTTCTTCCTGACCTTTCGACATTGTGAACAACATGCTGGTGCAAATTTAGGGCAGTTTTTAGTGCCTTACCAGACAGGAATGACATGCACCAGTTTTAACTAATGTTTCAGTATTAAAACTCCACTAGAAGTGCATTTGGAAAGGCCCATGAACTGAGAAGATTGCATCAGATGATTGGACAAAATAAAGACATGAAGCAGCAGTTCTAACATCTGCACTGTTGATGTCTGTTGCTGTTGGCAGTGGGGCCAGACCAATGGAGGAGGATACTGTAAGCTATCTCTCTCTCTCTCATTTGTTGTACACAGGCTGCGTGTCATTATTAGGATTTAGCTTGGCATGAATGTGACATCAGTAGGTGGAACTGAACAGAGTCTACCAGGAAATGCATGAAGATAGTACTGTGCACAGTGCTAGATGTTGTATGGACATTTGAACATGGATAACTCATATTTCCATAGATAAATCATTTGAAAATTCTGTTCTGTTTGGCTTGGTTGTTGTACAGGAGAAGACAGAGGAGGAGGAGTTTTCAACTGGGCCCCTCTCGGTACTGACGATGTCTGTCAAAAATAACACCCAGGTATGTTGGAGCATCTCTGCTTGTCATATGTCTGAAGGTGTAGAGATGATGTGCTTTCTTTATGAGCCATGATGAGTCTTTGGGAAAGGGATCCAGAGACTGTAATTTAAATGCTGTGAATGGGACTTAGGTTGCTAATCTGCTACTGTGAAATGCTTGACTGACATGCCTTGGATGTAGATGCTTTTCCACAGGCATTTTTCCTTTGTGATCCATTCCAGGTGCTTGAAGAATATGCAATTAGTATTGCCACTAATGGGGTACCCGCTTCATGCACCAGGTGCTTATCAATTGCCGGAATAATAAGAAGTTGCTGGGCCGTGTGAAGGCCTTTGATCGCCATTGCAATATGGTCCTGGAGAATGTGAAGGAAATGTGGACAGAGGTTTGTGTTCCTAACTCTACTGCACCCTATTTATGTGCTCTGAGCAAGTCATGGTTATTTGCCACTTTTAGCTCAATATTTGCTGGTGATGAAGGTCTGCTTCTGCAAATGCCTTTGCATTTATTTTGTTCATTGCATTGTTGTTCTTCTTGGTGAAAAATCATCTCATGTTTGCAGGTCCCAAAAACTGGGAAAGGAAAGAAAAAGGCCAAACCTATGAACAAGGACCGATTCATCAGCAAGATGTTCCTTCGTGGTGACTCTGTCATTATTGTACTTAGAAACCCAAAGTGATACTCTCGTGTGCAGTGCTCTCTGGTAGTGTTGACTGAACAGTGCTAAATGAGCAAGAATGTTTGAAGTCCCTGAGCTGGTGATCCACATAGACAGAAGGCTACCTGGTTTTTCTTCTCCTTGGTAAGGATGGGTACCATTTGCTGCCCATCCAGGCTTTCAAGTTTTGAGCATTGCACACCAGTAAATTTTTCCATGACCAATGCTGACATCACTGTTGTTAATCTTATTTCATGGTTTTTCTGAGCTGATTGTTACAATGAAATGTCAAATGTTTAGAAGAATCTGCAGTTACTGGTCAGACACAGGATTGTGGGTTTCTTGTTGAGCATGTAAATCTACGCAAAAGCGGTGGGCTTTACCTGTTTTGTGATGCCTACTTCTGAGTTTGTCTAGCGGTTTTAAATTTATTCAGCTACAAAGTCCAAAGGTGCTACTGAGAGATGGTTATTGGTGGCAGGGTGCTAATGAATCTGTGTTGCAGCTACAAGAAGCTTTTGTGAATTCACATTTGATACCATCATGGACTTCCTTGCTTGTTGCACAAATATGAAGCTTTTGCTTATTCTCAAAATAAACATTCCCACTTCAGCAGATGGTGCATTATGTTTCAAGTTTCCACACTACAGATTGTGTTCAGATTGTTGGTGCATCCCTGCCTTGTGATTCTCTCATACTTACAGTTAAGGAAATGGTGGAGCTCTTGTGCATATGTAGAACAATGGAAGTTGGTTCTGCATTTCTCAACAAGTCTGCACCATAGCTGATTGGTAGTCACTGCTTTTGCAATCACTACAGGGATTTGCAAGTATATCAGACTTATGACAATCAAGTAGAAAGCTCAACTGTTACACTTCAGAGAACAGCTTTAGCAGATGAATTATGGCTTATAAACAGTAACACAATGGAACTTAATAACTGGCTGATGGACTCTTATCAGATGAGTTAACAATTGTTAAAAATGTCAAGGAATCTACTACCCAACTACCTTACAGTGCTGAAGAGGGATCTGTGTAACAGAGATTCTATCAGAAGCTTGGTCAAGTTCTAATATATCAGAGTTAGATGAAAATCAAATAGCATCAAACACAAGGGAAGCAGACCATTATTGCCATGCACTGGGACCCTAAGATCTTGAGGTGTAGAAAGGAGATAGCCAATAATGCTTCTTCAAACAGAAGGTGTAGACTAGAAACATTAAGCCACAAGGAATCTTTCCATAGCCAGTGGCTATAGGTCCAGTGTTCCATTTTGGGCTCACTCCAACATTGTAGATTTTCAAACAAACTCCTGCACAAGCATTGGTTTCAAGAGGGCAGGCTTCTGAAGGAAATCTCACAGCAGCATTGGTCACAAGAGGGGAGATTTTCAAAGGAAATCTCGGACAAGCATTGGTCGCTTGACAGCATTGGTGAAACCCTGCCATTCCAAAACACCCCAGTTAATCTCTCTCTCTTGTATGGCGTAGAGTGTGTCACAAGACTTAGAAGACACAGTTTTATTGATGGCAAATTAGCTAGTATCAAAGAAACCGACATCAACTAATATGCAAAAGATTCCAATCTACATTGTGCAAACAGACCTCATGAAACTTGTATAGCAATGGTCGTGAGTCTCGCTGCAGAGTAGCAAGTTCTCCCTTTAATTTTGCATCATTCTGCCCAGATTTCTTGAATCTGAAACAAGCATAGGGAAGATCAAATAAAAAATGATCTGTGAGCAACTGGCAGTGGTACATGCCTTCTTAAATAGATCTGGATCACTCCCACGATTGCGTATACAAAACAAAACTTTGGAGTTGTGTGTGCACCTTTCAAAGAAGTTTGTAGACTGGTAGGGTTGACGTTTCTTGACCTCCACCTTGCCCACCTCTATGTTTGGTGTCAGCGTAGAACTGGCACTTTGATCACCAACCGAAAGCTTATTCCCACTAACCTCTGTCTTTGGGCTGTCTCCAACTGAAGCATTTAGAGTGACATCCCTTCCCTGAGTTGCCAAGGCATCTGGTGTTGGTGCCTCTGCACTCTTTTCAGAGCTTGTCTATTTAAGACACAAAATGTCATTAGATCACAGCTACACGACACCATTCATTTTTCTTGTAGTTAGTAATAGGTGTATGTTTGTCATTTGTGAGTAGCTGACCTTTGGCTGTGAGATGGTTACTGAGTCTGTATGGAGTGCACGCAAGGCTCCCTCTCGTCGAATCCGCTCTATGTCAACCTTCCTCCCACCAAAAATGAGCATACAACAGAGCTTTGTCAAATGCTCCAGACACAGGTGAGCTGAAGTCAATGCCAACATATTATATACAGCAACTGCAACTAAATAAGACAAGGAGGACAAAAGAAAGACCTCATGAGTCAGCATCTGTCGCAGAGTGGCAGAAAGTTCTCGATGTCCTACAGTATGGTCCTGATCCATGCAAAGAACCCCAAATAAGATACAGTCCTTCATTGCTGCAATCACAGCATTCTTAATACAAGACTAGATTACAGCAAAAGGGCATAGCCCAAGGTGATCCATTTTCTGAGAACGTCATACTATAATGCATAGGTCCACAGCGACAGGAGACCCACCTTGAATTTGACCAAGGAGTCAATTGGAGGATCCAGGACAAGCACCCCTTGCAGCTCACCTCCATACACTGTTTTGCTTGTGAAATGACTCGGCTTTGAATGCTTATACAAGAGTCCAAAGGCAAGCATGGTGTCCACTAGCTGCACCATCTCTTCCTTTTCATTTGGATTCAACAAATGAGATGCAACCTGCACATGATGAAAAAATTGCTGATCAGCACTTTAATCTAAAGCTCCTTATCTCTTACAGGGCTTCTTGGAGGATATAATCAGGATTTGGAACTGTTTCAACTGAGGCTTTATCACCACAAACAAAATGCACCAATAAAGCTACTATGATCATTTCCCAGCCTCCCTAGTTCACAAATGAAGTAGGAACTCTGGATTCAGGTCCCGATGCATGGGGGCAAAGAATAGGAAGGAGACAGCATTCTCTCCTCTGTGAATAAACATGACACTCAAGCTTCATTATTAACAGACATGGAATATACTCGCTGCATATGTGCTTTAGAAATGCTGTGGCCTAATTTGCAAAGACCACATGTGCTTCTTAGTTTTAAGGTAACTGGACAGAAATGAAAAGCATGGGGATCCTGGAGCTGCCGATTCCTGTATGTTAATTTTGAGAGCAAGGTTGATGCAGATGAAAAGGTTAGTGGCTTACAGGTCGGAGGGTCGGAGGACTAAGGATGGAGAGTAGTGGTGTAACAATGTCTTGGGCAAGGCAGGCAGGGGATACACTACGGGACACAGATGCTACCATGGCTGCAAGCCAGGAACTTATCATCTCCTTTTTGACAGCCCTGTCTAATCGAAACCTTTGATAGGATCTTGGCCATTCAATCTGTGGTCTCTCTTCTTGTGCCACAAGTCTCCGAATCAACAGTTCCATTGAAGGTTGATATGCTGCCCCCACAGAACACAGGAGGATCAGCACTCATTCTTCATTTTCTTGTACCCATTAGGAAGACTGTATTTCTGTGAGTACCCAAAGTCCAATTTCGGGCATAAAATAGAAATCCATAAACAAGAAGGAAAACCATGAGCAATAAGTAGTGTATACCTAGAAGAAAATAGTGTTGCTTGGACTGAATGCATTGCCCAAACATATCAGAGTCTCCCATCCACTCAAGAGCTTCCACCTATACATAATATATCCATCAGCACAACAATGTTATAGTATTGCCCAAATAGAGGAAGAACATGAACAACAATTGATAGTTATCCCCTGGTAGAGGACGAACAAGACAATTGACAGTCTTTGTACTTGCAATTTTGACCTGAAGAATCTAAGTTAGCACTGCAAGACCTTATTATGTGATCATGAACATGTCATACTTGGGCAGAAAGGAATGGTAAAAGGGACAATTATTCGAGAGAAAGAGTCATACTGTCTTCTGAAGTGAAGCATCATGGTAGCGCATCTGCAGTATGTTCTCATGAATGCCATCCATGGTCAGCTCATAATCTCCACTGCACCACAAATGGCAAGTGCAGAACCAACAGCATGATTCATTTAATTTCTCCTCACATAATCAAAATATGCTACAGAGAATTTCTCTCAAGTTGAACACAAAGCAGATATCAGTAATGCACTGAGTGACCCAGTTCACAGAGACAAGATGAAAGAGAATTTGACATACTGGTTTGAAAACAGTTCATGCAGACGAGCGAAATCCTTGTAGTCTTGCCCTCCTCCACTGTCTGGCACATCAACTATCCCCTGAATCACAGCTCCTTTGCGCATCTTTTTCCTTTGAAATACCTTCAGCATGAGAGGTACCAGTGACGTTCTCTAAGCAACTTCAGGTGCACGAAGGGAATACATCCTAGATTCTTACACATGGCATAGCAGCAAGCAGTTTGAAAGCACTGGAGACCATGATGCTGACCTCTCCCCAAATGTCAAAAATGCTGCTTGTCATGTCTTTCCGACCAATCACCTGTGAGGCCACATCCACCTGCAAACACAAGATCTCATAAGAGAAGTTTTGCCAGACCACCCACCAGAAGGACTCATGCATTTATGACAGTAAGGTTATGAACTGCCAGAGAGTTAGCAAAGTGCTTCCAAAAAATGGAACATGGTTGCACACAGAAGAGGAGAGTACAAACCGTCTTCAGGGAATGCTTCTTTCTGTTGAGGAATTGGAGAGTGTTGAGGCAAGACCGTATATCGCACTCTGTACAACAGTGGACTTGCATCAATGGCCAAAAAGTTCCAAACCCACATGTAAAGGGATGGACAGACAAACACAATTCAAGCAACCAGAAGAAATATTAGCACATCAGATGAACAGTACACTCACTTGGCTCTTATGTACATCCCCCAATTTCAGAACACTTGTACCAAAAGTGTACCTGTATGCTCAGCTAGGGCAGTCAGAGCTCGTGCATTTGTCTTGTACCCCTCTGTACTGCAGATGTACTTGAGTCTGATAGGATGCAGCAACAACCAAGAATTCCTTGAGTTTCACAAAGTGTAGAAATGGAAGAAATGTGATAAAAGAAGACAACAAAGTTCTCACACCAATTAAGGATCCAAATTTTATTGTCTCAACTCATAACACCAAGAGGCAATTACTCTTAAGTTTCAAATTCTAACCTGGAGACGACTCGGTTTGTGCTTGGCTGCATGAACACATGTACCCTACAGCCCCAATCCAAATGGATGGACAACCCACAGACCTAGCCATTTAGAAACTGTCAAAAGTCATTCCTCACTATTAAAAGTTATTAGAAATCCCTCCAAAAAAGAACATGGCCGTCCATTCCAAGTATGCACTGCATCCAAAAAATCCAAGAAGAAAGAGGAACAAGAAAACAAAGAGAAAAATAGAATTGCAAGAGATAGAAAACCAAAAAAGAGGAGAGACAAATAACATGATGAACTTTGAGAGCAGGAACTTTAGAGGATAAATTTGGGCTTAGAAAAACTCCCCACTTAGGATTAGAGAGCCATTGGAATGATCATTTTGAAGATTTTAAAGGTAGAAATGCCAAACAGAGATCTTTCTTCATTGAGCAAAACATCTGGTTCAAATAAAAATACTTTTAAGATGAGCTTTTTTTCTTCAGCAGACCAATTAAGCTCACCAATTGAGCCTTGAAGAACTCTTTGGAGCTACAAAGCCTAAAGAAGCTATAATGCTGACTGTTGGCTACTCCAAATATTGCAAAACTTGAAATGCTGACAATGCTTGTCAAAAACGTCAATGTTTTAAGCATTAGGAATCTTGGGAAATTGCAAGATCTGAGAATTGAAAGAGAAGCCATTCGACGTAAAATTAAGCTCAAAAAATGATTTAGGGAATATGCTATCACCAATAGAGTTTTTTGTCTACATACTTGACATTGGAGAGATCAGGCATATCAGGAACAAACAGATCATCTACAAACCTTCTTTCAAAGGATGGCTTATAAATAAAAACTGGACATAAAATAGACTCAATAAGATGATCCAAAAAATCAAGCTCATTGGAGAAGTGGTAAAGGTTAGCGAACAATATTCCAGAATCAGTACCCATTGGGATACTGATTGACTGCTTGAAAATTCACTGACCAAACAAGAGGAGAAAAGGAAACCTAGCCAGGAAGATAAAAATACAGCATTTGATACCTGGAAGCTGAGGACAGATTCCATAGACTAAACTTGTCCTCAATTCTTCAACAAAAAATATGTGTGAAGATAAGGGCTGACCTCTGAACAAACAAAAAACTGAAACAATGGGACTTACACATTGAGGGTGAAACTAAGACCATAGTACCCAAAAACTGAGACTTTTAGGGTTTGAGATTATACAAATGTCACTTAATGAGTACTCAAGATGTTGAAAAGATGCCCAATGTGCATTCAGACACTCCTACTTATACCTACCATACCTGGCCACTTGACGAAGGGCCCGCAACGCTGGAGCATAGAGGTCATTGCAAATGCAAATTACCTGGTCAATAGCGGCAACACACTAATGAGACCAAAATTTGGCAAATTGAAACCGCCTTTCTCAACATCACTGGTCTTCAACCTTCACAGTGCTTGTTGTTCCTATCTTCAAGTACTCATTATGTTGAATTCAACAAAGGGGAGACCTTCATCCATGAACTTACAGGCCTCGACAACCGATGAACAGCTGTATGTCCCTTTTTCTTTGAGCCCTTTCTGATGAACCCATCCTCTGCTTCATTCTCCTTTTGTTGTGGCAAGTTCTTTTCAGCATTGATCTGAACATCAAAGGTCCCAGCAGTGAAACATGACCATTTGACAGTGATTCGGAATCTGAATGTTGAATAGACAGAGAAAGTTGTATGTACATGCACTCCATTGCAGCTGGACTAACATAAGCCAATGCATTTGACTGATCTGAGGGAAGGGTTTTCAGTCCTACCATTTCTACAAGAGCATCAACAGCTCCTTTCCCTTCTGTTCCTCCCATGATTCCATCAATCTCATCAATAACCTGGATGTCATGCAACACAAACCATTCAAATTTTCTTGAATGCAAATAGGCAGTCCACGGATAACAAATCTGTTCTTTTTTCATCAGGAGTCATTAGAGAAAGATCTTGCTGTAAAGTGCTCACCAGACAATTAGGCCGTTTGTCACCTGTCACAGACTTCATCTGAATTGCATCCAAAATTTTGGCTTGCAGTGTTGTAGCCACTCGATCATCACTTGCATTTATCTGGCTCCACATTGATACTCAGATGTCAGAAAATTCAGAAAGAAAATATCTATTGTTACCCTTTGAGCAGTAGACAAGATCTTGGCCAGTTTCATGGAATGCCAGACTAGTATCTCAAGTAGGGAACCCAACCTCAACAACACGGTAGCCACAATGCTTTGCTGCTACATGTGCCAATGTCGTTTTTCCGAGACCAGGTGGCCCACACAAGAGCAATACCTACATGTTTACAAATATCAGGTTCTCCAAAGAGAAGCAAACTAATGTGAATTGCAGAAATAACAATCTTCACAACTGCTTCTAGATGAGAGAGGGTGAGTTCTTTCTGATGACAATCTGCCAGTTCAAACTAAAGCATATCAATGAAAAAAAACATCAGAACAAAGCTTGGAGCATAACAGAGCATGACACAATGCAGTGGTGCAATCTACCAGACAAACCATGTAGTCCTAATGGACAGATGATGACATCAAGCAGCTACCCTTTCTTCAGGCTTGTCTTTCACAGATTGCTCACTGAGTGGAGATCCCTTGGCAGGTTCACTCTTGAGAAAGGTATCTGAAGAAGACTTATAACTCTGCCTATTGGTTCCATTAGATCCAGGAGAGTGGCTCCAATTTGATGGCCTACTGTATGAGAATGGTCCTCCCCTTGGTGCTCTTCCCTGCTTTTGTGATACATGGCGGCGCAAAGATGCCTGGACCTCCCCTGATGTAGATGACTGCTTTGCTCCAAACACACAGAGGTCCCATTGCTTCAGCCACCTCAGAACCTGGACCCAAAAGAGGCCATATTGACTTGAGCTCACAAGGTCCATTGAAAATCCAATCCAGTTACAGATCAAGCATGGAGTGGTGAAAGTTGTCTCCAATACATATCTATAGAGTGCAGAGACATCCCTATCACAACATGACAATGAGCACATCATGTCCTCATGAGAGTCACTCACAAAGTACCAGACCATCACCTTCATCATTCATAACAGTTATGAGAGGTCATGACTACCCACTGGCTTCATCAGCTCCTGAAGGTGGGTGTAGCTAAGACACACACTGTCATTTCCAGAAGCAATATGAAGACTCAAACTTGATGTTTGCTAGCACTCAAGAGACATAGGTAATCAAAAAGTCAATAGTAGCCTCATTCAAGCTGTGTCCCAAAAACAATATATATTGGTATGTGTATGTTTCATGTAGTCCCCTTGTAGAAGGAGCTGCTGAGTGATGCCTTACCTCTCTATTTGTTTGTTCATCACTGAGAAGGTCAGTGAATGACCTAGGAGCATACTTTTCAACCCATAGACTCTCATTTAATGTTGGTGCCTCTGCATCCTTTTGTAGCTCACCTTCCTGTTCTTTCTTCTCACTGGCTGCAATGACCTACTCACAGACAATACTGTCAGAACAGAACAACCATGATACCCTAGCATTCCTATGCAAAGAACGAACTTGATTTCAATGACTGAATCACAGAAGCTCACTTACAAAATGCTTAAATGAATGCTGCAATTGGACCTGTACTTCAAAAGAGAACAGCAGTCGTGTCCTAACAGAATTGCTGTAGAGGAATGTACAGTGAGAATTGAGGGTCGTTTAATTCTCCAAACCAAGCTTCCCCACCCAGATATAGCTGAAGAAACTGCAATGAATTAAGTACCTGCTCAAACATTGCATGTTCCACTTGTTGAATCATTGTTTCAATTGGCTGCGAGAGGAGACCTGTAGAGAAATCAATCAGAAACACTCGCAATGAGGATGAAGCAATGCCAGGAACATATGACAAGTGTCACCCTGGTGCTAATCAAAGACAGATCATAAGGCATTATATACCACACTCAATAATTCAATTCAATTCACTATAGACAATGTTCCTCATTTCTCAGGATTCTTTCAGATATGGTCAGACATCACCTTTGACTAAGCCAGAAGAGTTGTAGCTCTCCTTCTTGACCTCCGATTTGGCAGCATATACTCTCTCCCCAGCAGGTCCAGTGATGGACATAAATTCCCCATCAATATCTGCAGCTCGCCGGTATGGCAATTTGCAGGGAACTGGAGGTTCTACTGCTATTGCAGGTGCTCCCCCTTGCTCTCTGGGAGATGTAGGGAGAGCTTCCCTTGAGGGTGGTGGTGGTGGGGGGGACCAAGGTTTCTCTATCAGAATTGTTGGAGCAGGTGTACCTTTGTCCTGTGATGTTTGCTTGGGATTTTGTGGTATGGCAGGAGAAGCTGATGGTGGAGGAGGCAACCATGGTTCCTCAATCAAATTTGTTGAAGAAGGCTTATTATTGCCCTGTAATGCTTGACGGAGAGTCTGTGGCAGAGCAGGTGGAAGGGGTGACCTTGCTTTCTCTGCATCCTTCCTCAATGCTGGTGAGGATGTGGGAACACGTGCTTCTTGAGAGACATTTGGGGCATCATTCGGTAGACCACGGATCCTTTTTGCAACTGCCAAATGTAGACACAGAAAAAAGCAGGCCTTTTAGTTTCCTAAAACAGTTCACTGAATCTCCTGCTAGGTCAACACAGGAATTGTTCTGCATACTGAACTCCATAGAACGAGTTGCATGTCACATGAACCTTGAGAGAGAGAGAGAGAGAGAAAGCATGAGTACAGTGGTATGTTCTCAGTCAATACCTGCTTCAAGAGAAGCCTCCTGGTCAATCTGGGGCCCATCAGCCCAAAGCCTCTTGCGAGAACCCTCATCAAATGAGGAAGCTACCAAACCACCATACAAAAAAAAGCTGATTAAGTGACAATGCAAACAAGGGACAGTACCTTTATAATTGCTCAGGACCAGCTGAAGGAGAGTGATGCATATGGTTTGATGGATGATTCAACCTCTGATGACCTGTCGACTTTGTGCAATACACCTACTCAAGGACAGCCATGTCCTCTACTGCTATGTGGAGATTCAACATAAACACACATGGCTGCAGGACTCATGGGATAATGGTGACAAAATAGATCCATACCCAACAGAAAGACACAGTAGACCACACAAGATCTTCATGCAGTAGCTCAATTTGCAGAAACAGTGAGGCATACCAAGGGCATCAGGAGTGGGCAGATAAGCATCCAAGTACAGATCCTCATCTTGCTGCTCTTGGGCAAATTGCTGGCCTGCCATCCATTCCAACTCCTCTAAATCTGGTTCCTCCATAGCTCCGAGCTTCAGCCCCACCAGTCTGTCACATGGAGTTGCATGATTTCATGAAATTTGCAGGCAGGAAGTGTTACTCTAATTATTGTACAATTCAGCTCAAAAGTTCAATTCACAACTGACGCCTGCATCTTCAATGCCCCCAAATGTCCACACCCATTTCTAGCGAGAGAGACAACAACATGAACTCAGAATCACTTGAGAGAGAGATTGCTTCTGAACCTCAAACCCTAAAGTTGCAGGCAGGAAGAGTTAGTCTAACTATTGTACAATTCAGCTCAAAGTTTCAATTCACAACTGATGTCTGGATTTTAGATGTCCCCAAATGTCCACACCCATCTATTTCTAGCAAGAGAGAAAACTACCTGAACTCAGAAACACTTGCGAGAGAGAGATTGCTTCTGAACCTTAAACCCTGACATTGCAGGCATACAATTCAGCTCAAAGTTTCAATTCACAACTGATGCCTGGATTTTAGATGCCCCCAAATGTCCACACCCATTTACTTCTAGCCAGAAAAGACAACTACCTGAACTGAGAAACACTTGCGAGAGAGCGATTGCTTCCGAACCTTAAACTCTAAACGCTCTGAACCCTCGTTTTCTGCCAATGTTACCTTTTTTTTCTTCAAAGTTCTGTTGAATCACACATGCATTGTCATCCCTTGTCCTGCTACATGATATTCATTCTCCCTCTACAAGGAGGCAGAAACCCCCAAAATGGTGAGGAAGAAACTCAGTCAAGCTTGCCACCAAAATACGGCGTCTTTCTTTTTCCTCCTCCTCCTCCTCCT
>Ga0116230_10004635_pt1 | contig 13473 bp, 8 predicted proteins | sample S1TSphfallax_3_FD_88678 | JGI IMG/M metagenome (GOLD analysis project Ga0116230, IMG submission 88678) | Host-associated microbial communities from peat moss isolated from Minnesota, USA - S1T2_Fd - Sphagnum fallax MG | ecosystem: Host-associated > Plants > Peat moss > Unclassified | place: USA...
TATGTGGCTATTCTTTAATTCACCTACTCTTCTAGTATTCTACCTTCCTACCTACCTACTTGCCTACCTAAATAAGTAGGTCCTACTTTTCTACCTACCTAGATAATAAGTAAGTAATTAGGTAAGTAAGTAGGTTAGAGCTATATCAACTTACCTACTTATGTCTGTGTACCGACCTACCTAAGTACATATATATATATATATTTGTTTCCAAAATTCAGTTATTATGCAACATGGCAACTTTTGATTGTGCCACCTATCATAATCAAAGACCATCTAAAATGAATAATCATAATGGACAATGGATATCAATATTTCAAAAAGATCATGAAAAATCTTCATAATGCCATGTGTTAAATTTTGATGAATGGATGAAAAATGATGTCAGCATGACATTATGATTGTAGTCATAAGGGAGTTGCATAGTAGTTGAAAAGGAATTGTTGCGACAAAGTTATAATGAGTTGCACCGTATATACAGTGAATTACAAGTGTCCGATGCAACTTAAAAATTGAGTTGCAAGGCCAGTTACAAAACACCCTTTTTTCTAATATTGCATTTCAATAAAATATGAAAAGTTTAAAATATATGTCAAACTTTGATTTGTAAAAAAATTTAATGTAATTATGAATAATTTTTCACATGTTCAATCATTTGATGTCAAATGGTAGACACTTGGAAAAAAAAATGGATAATCTCTTTGGGAACCATAGTTCAAACCTACATCATACAATTGATGTTTGACGCAAAATACCTTGTAAGAGGTTCATTAAAAATAGAGAAAATTGCATCAATATTTGCCAAAATGGTTGAAAATCCAACTCATGTCCCAACCATTGGGTTTTTATTATAAATACACAACTAAAGGTGGACTTTGCATACTAGTTCTTCCACTATTGATATTTTAAAAAATCAAATTTGAAACTATTGAACATTGTCCTTTAAATAAATAAATATTTGATAAAAAAGTGTCGATCATTAGTTGTAGGTATGGTATCAACAGTCATATACGTGTTGTATGTTGATTACATGCAAGTTGTATACATGTTATATTTTTAAATATTGTTGATAATTTATTATAAAATATAGACTATTAAATTAAAATATGGTTAAAATATGGAAAAACTTTAATGCCATGTGTAAATGGCATGCTTGACCAAGTGTCTGTGAATTCATTATGTTCATAACAATTGGTCCATGTTCATTATGGGGTATCTTCAATTTATTGAATTTTCATTTTCGTGAATTTGTTCTAATTTCACCAAAGCGTTGGAAACATTGTTAGTGAAATAGGCACCATTCCTTATTAGTGCTTGAGTTTACAATGATCTTCATTTTTTAATTTAATACAAATGTATTTTGTGAAGTTTTATAATATAAAAATATTTTTGAACACATATTAACCAATAAGTTTCAGAAGTAGTATTATTATTAGATTCATTTTCTTTTTTAAAAGTAAATTAATTTTTTATAAAGTAATAAAAGGGACAAATGGTACTTGACATTTACTTTCACCAAATTTGATGTTAATGTCAAGTACCATCCATCCTTTCTATTATTTTATATGTTGTACTTGACCTTTTGTTGCATCTTCATGTCACGAGTGTACTTTACATTTGATTTGTGTTGCCTTATGTATTATGTAATGGGTTTATGTCAAGATCTTCCTAGGAGGTGTACAACCATTTTTAGTTCAAACTTCCAAGTAGCATTAATATAACGTTAGTAATATCCACATTTTTATGTTGTTTCACAATTAGTTTGGAAAGCCTTCTATAAGTTAGTTTAGTTTCTAAACTAGTTATGAGGTGCATAAAGTTTGGAAAGTTTAGCAATTTGCTTGATGTGAGGACAAAGGAGGGGAACTTGGAAGCTAGTGTGGATGGATGCGAGAAAACTTAAATGGCTAGTTGGGAGATTAGCAAGGAACCCATTGAAGAGTATTGCCTCACTCATGGCTTCATTAGGGCTTGTTTTGAGACCTTGTTGATTAGGTCCTCCAAATGAACTTGGATTACTATGTTGGACTTTACCCTTCACTCATGTATAATGCTCCTCTACCTACAAAGTGATGCTATGAGAGTTTCTCCTATTTGAAATCACAAGTTGATTTTACTATCTTGTGAAACTTGACGTGTTCCAAATGTGCTATGTCCCTAGATGCTAAAACCTTATTTACTAATTTAGTTCTAAATATGTTACTGTCTAACATGTTCCCCAATGTGGATGCAAGTCATGCTCTTGTTGATTTCACAAGACTCTTTCTTGTAAGTACTTGGTTGGACACTTGAATTGTCTATGGCACCTTCACACTAAAAGGAAACAGATGAACATCTTGAATGGAGGCTTGTTCTATGGCAATTTGAATGTTGTTATTCCATATTGGCACAAGATAGATGTCCATGCTCTCAGACTTGTTTGATGAGTGTCAAAAAATGTGCACCATCAGAATGACAACATTAATATGGTAGAGTGAATGGAACAATTTGGAAAGCAAGGTGGAATGAGTATAGTGATGTATAATAGTTCTAAAATTGGGGAGGGATTGCCATAGAATGCTTGCTTTACATTAGTATTATGTTGATGAAAGACAATTTTTGCTTAATGGCCATGAAGCTAGGTGCATTACAAAGTCCAAACACACCATGTGAACATAATATGTTCTTTTGATTTTTTTGCTTGTCTGTTTGGAGTGCTAGATATTTCTCATTGAACACCACCTTATTGAATAGGAGTGGTACAAGCAGGTAGGCTAGAGGAGAAAGTTATAACATAAAGATTTGTTAATACTCAATAGTGCAAAACTTCAATTTTGTTGATCAAATTTGTGGTGCCAAGTGCTTATGGTGACCAAGGGTTTTTTTTTCAATTTTATGAGGTTGGTGAACCAACAATCATCCACAAGAGGATTTAGCCAAATTTGGCTACATCTTAGAAAAAAAAATAGAATTGTTTTTAAACCCTATTGTATATTCATAACATACAAAAACCTATGGCAAATTCTTTTTTTCCCCCTCCAAATATGATGGCTTTGGACTTATTTTTTCAAAACAAAAAACTTTTAACAAATTGTAACCTTTTTTTTGTCTCCAAGTGGCAAAATTTTGCCTAAAAGAAATCTGGATGGTTACACTTTAGTTCACCAAGTTGTTGACCCCTAATTTTAGGCTAATTTAATCCAACATTTGCAAATGCACCATCATGGATGGATGATGTGTGGATATGACATTTATTTTTCATTGGGTTCTTGTCCCACCTAACGTCCCCATAGCCAAGGGTTCTAAAAGTGTGCCATGGGTTGTAAAATTCAAGTTCATCCAAATCTAATGGTAGATTAAGGCTCAAGTTTGCTTTTGATTAAGTTGAGGTCCTATGGGTTGTACTAGTTCCAATGTAGTTCTAATAGATATATATTACACACTGGTAACAAATTCTTCTCCCTTCTTGCATGCACACCTTGGCACCATTCCTCACACCTACGTCATTGTCTTGTAGGTGTGTTGATAATGATACTCTAGTTTGGTGTGGGTACCCTCAAAACTCCCAATGGTGAGAAATTTTGAAGAACTAGTATACATGAAATTTAATATAATATTTTGAAAGGTTGTCCTTTTATAATTGATTTACACAATCTTTCATATGGTTGTTCCTGAATAATCTCACGAACGACTACTTCAACCTCATTTTCAAGTTCAACTAATTCACTTAAATTTTTTTAATAAATATATCATTCCTTTCTAATTATTATTTCTTATCCTAGTAACTTTCTTAATAAATATTTCAATTTTTTTCCCTACCCATGAACATGGGTATGAAAAGGCACATTAACATGTGCCTCTTCATGCTTATGATATTTATATTAGTTCAAAGTAAATTTGACATTGATATAAGGGTGAAAATCCTTTAAGGTGTATCACATAGAATGAAAAGGGCCTAGTCCTTATTGTAGTCTTGTTTTACCTTATATTTTGATCCACATAAATAATAATGAATCAAAAGTTGTCAAACATTCTAGAAGGACTATATTTTAAACAATTATAATTCTAGATTCCATCATAATCATCCATAAATGTGTCTTTACATGGTAAAAAAAAACTAGGTGAAAAAGATAAAAAATGGTGACATTGTGATAAAATTTTGGTACACCTTAAAGAATTTGGACCCATAAATAATGATGAACTATTGAAAACAATATGTGAACGTAAGAAAATTAAATAAGTAGTTGATCATCATTGGTAGTGCATAGCATTGTGGAGCCCAAATTTGTATATACCATCAAAAAGTTAAGGGCAAATATAAGTTGGGCAATAGGATTGGTTTTTCACAAGTTGGTATTCCAATACCAAATAATATTTTTTTTTAGACAAACCAATGTTTACACATATATACGTAGTTTTAGCAAGCTAGAGTGAACCAACACCCACCAATGCACCAATTGGTTGTTTTATCTATAGGATGGGTTGCATTTTTTCTTTTAGTTCTTGACTTACATCTCCCTACCAACCAATTAACAATTAACCATTTTACCTACCCACCCTATCTACTTACCTTTTATCTTTTCTTGGTCAAACCCTTACCTTTCAACAAAACCTTTATCTTTTTTTAACTAAACTTTTTTTTTGGGCAAAACCTTTATCTTTTCATGGTTAAACCTTTATTCTTAACAAAAAAAAATTATTCCTTTGTTATACATTTACCTTTCAACAAAACCTCTATCTTTTCCTACTTAAACCTTTACATATTGGCAAAAATTTTATAATTTTTGGGGTAAACCTTTATTTTTTAATGAAACCTTTTTATTTATTAGCTAAACCTCTATCTTTTCATGGTTAAACCTACTACATATTGGCAAAACATCTAAACTTCTTGGCTAAACATATACTTCTTGACAAAACCTTTATCTATCCCTAGTTAAATTTCTATCTCTTGACAAACCCTCTTTATTTCTTTGATAAACCTTTACCTTTTTGCAAAACTACAAAATTTGTTGAGAAGTAAAAGTTTATTAACAAAGTAGAGAGGTTTTTTCAAGAAGTAAAATTTCAACTAGTCACCTATATGGTGGGCAATGCATAATGCTTATTGATTCAAACTAAGCGAACACATGAAAGAACCAAGGGAGGAAACAAGAAGAAACCAAGTGAAACCACGAAACACTACAAGATGAAACCAAAAGAGAATCAAGAGAGAATCCAAGAGGAAACTAAGGAAAACCAAGTGAGAACCAAGAGGAATGTTGAGAAGAAACCGAGTAGAACTAAAAGAGAACAAAAAGGAAATTTGAAAAGAGAATGTGAAAGGAAACCAAACAACACTATGAGATGAAACCAAGTGAAGTCAAAAAATAACAAAGAGAGAAACAAGAGCAAAACCAACAAAACCAAGAGGAAATCACAAGAGAGACCCAAGAGAGAAGTTGAAAGGAAACCAAACACCACTATGAGATGAAACCAAAGAAAGTCAAAAGAGAACTATGGGAGAAACTAAAAAAAACCAAGGAAAAACCAAAAAACACAACAAGGTGAAACCAAGAAATAATGAAAAGAGGAAATCAAGAAAAATGTTGAGAGGAAATTAATCAAAACTAGCAAAACATTATGCCAAAATGTGACTTTCATGACTAAGATAGCTTGTGACTACTATCCTAGTGTAATCATGTAGTTGTAATGCATCTTGAGTTGCTCCCATTTTTACAACTATGGTCAAAATTATGACTACATAATTGTAAACATGACTATAGATATTTATGGTCATAATTATGACTAATGAGTAATATAATCATGTGCATTTAGAGTTGATCTTATTTATTGGGCACCTTTGTGAAAATTAATACATTGCCATGCATGTGTCATTGATGTAAATGAGGTCTTAAATTATTCTAATTCTTGTGGACTAGTTACATAAATATGCCTTTCAAACTTCTTCCACTAATACATGTAAACAAATTTATTTTAATTTGAATAATTTATTTTAATTGAGATTAACATAATTTAACCTACTCTAACCCACTTTAGCATAATTTTGTTTAATGTAGTTTAGCTTAATTTAGCTTAATATAATTCAATTTTTAAAATTTACCTTAGTTTAGCTTAGTTTAACATAATTTAATTTTAGTAGCTTAATTTAGCCTAGTTGAATTAAATTTAGCCAAAATTAACCAATTTTAGACTAAATGATTTCATTTAGCCAAGTTTAGCTTAAGAAGTTTTATTGAATATATTTTATTTTAATTTATCCTAGTTTAACTTAAGAAACCAAATTGCACATATTTTTATCCTATTTTTATCATGTTTAACCAAGTTTAACTTAAATAATCAAATTTATCCACATTTAGCCATGTGTAGCCTTAAATCCCTAATTTAACCAAATTAATTTTATTTTAGTCTAAATAGTTGATTTAGTTGATTTTTTTCAATTTTAACATAATTCACAATTAGGTTTAGCCTAGTTTAGCTTAAGTAGGCTTAGGTTACTTAGGTTTAACCTAAAAAAACCTAGTTAGTGTAGGTCAACTTAGGCTAGCTAGTTGTTAGGTACTTTAGGTGGTTAGGTCAAACTAGGTTAATTTAGTATTTAAAGTTTGGTGATAATTAAATTTGTTACAAAAAAATTATATTGCAATGGTTAAGGATTTAAACCCTCAAAGTGAAGGTGAGGGGTTGGAGTCCTCTTGCTTACAACCTAAATACAACCTAGCATTAGAATAAAAGTGGCAATTTGCAATTGGTCCTTGCAATTAATTTTTAGTTGCACTTGTAACAAATTTTATGACTAAAATCCCATTAGTTGCATTGAACATGGGTTGGGTTAGTGAGTCTATTTGAAATTAAATGGTGAACACCATGGCATGAGTTCTTGGTAGAATTTTTCAATACTTGGAAAACAAAAAAAGAATAAACAATTTATGTTCAAATTGGGGATAAAGTAATTATTCTGGACAAGCATATCGTTACAAATGTGTTTAAAATTTCCAACTTAGGTTGGAAAAAGAAAAAATAGGCTAACAAGCAAACTATAGAAGTTATGTTTCAAAGCATTGCTTTGCTAGGAGCTTACATAATAGAATAGTGGAATGTTTGTAAGATAAAATCACCTTATGATGTTTTTTTTCCTGCATTAATTCAAATAATATACTAGAGGATAAAGTCTATTATTTTAATAACAAGAATGTTATATCCACGATGATGGCAAATAAGGGAAAATCTATAAATTAGGTTGATACATTGTTTAAACAATTGCACATAAAATTGGTTAAATGGACAATAGTTAAGACCAAGATGTTCAAGGGTACAATTAAGTTTGATGACAAAAAATATGTATGCCATTCTACATTGATGATTAAAATGTTGAAGCAATTTTTTTTCGAAGAAAAATTCATAGGTGCCAATAGTGTTAAAACTTGTCAAAACACAATAACTTTTAACATCCAAGCCAAGTTTTTTATAATTGATGGAAAATTTGTAGAAAAATAAACGCCGTTTGAAATCATCAAGTAGATTTTTAAAGTTAAATCTATAACTATAAAAACACAAACAAGGGCCAAAGCCACACATTATATTAAAATCTGATGAAAAGGAAGATGAAAAAAATCTTTTGGCCTTCAAGAGAACATGACACATGAGAGGATCTTTGCATCAAGCTCTAGTGGTAATAGCCACAATTATTGTTTTAAAGCAATAATAGCCTCAAGAAGTTTCAAGAAGACCAAAGTCATTATAATTTGCTCCCATAACATATTTACTACCAAACCTAAGATAGATTTTCCAAGACCTAATGGACAATATTCATCACAACTTGAATTTATAGTGGAACCACAAAAGGAAGAGAGGAAACAATTTCCATTTCCAAAAGCAGAACTTGCTGGGTGGCCCCCACCTAGGTCACAATCTTTAATACCACAACAAGTGTACATTTAAATTATGAAAATCACACAATATAGGAGGATAGGCCATCATCATTAGAATGTTTCTATGAAACATGAGCTCAATATGGAACCTTTAAAAATGTTATACCATTTGTAGAAACATTTAGATGAGGTATTCCTATTTTTTAGACCCATAGACTCTTGGATCTTTGAGTTAGGAAGTGGAAGAGCATTTGAAGGTAGCTAGAATGTTCCAACATGTGGCACATTATAGCAAAAACATGGAAAAGGTGATGATTAAACTATCATGATTCAAGTTACATCGAGTAAAACATGAAGCAAAGAAGTTGGACTTGGAAAAACAACTTTAGTTTGTTGTACAAGAGTTGGAATATTTGAAACAATAGATTATGTCTCACAAAGTTCACACAAAAAACTATTGCAAATTAAGGAATAACAATTGAACAAACTACAAATTGAATTCTTTCAGTTGAATTAGAGGAAGCACATTGTGGAATAATAGTTAAAATTTATGGACAAGATAAAGGTGGGGAGAGATATGTTGAAACAAAATCAAGAAGAGGATCAAAATTATTGGGCTTTGAAGAAACAAATAAATGTTTTTGAAGTTCAATCTACAACTTTATAAAAAGATTAAAATAGTTTGGAAACAAAGATTTTACAACTCAAATAGGATATTTAGATTGTTGTACATTAGATGTGTTGTTTACAAAAGAATAAACTCAAGCTACCTATAACAGGACAATCCAGTCACTTCAACATGATGCCAAGCATATATAGACAACTATGGACAAGCTAATAAACATGGAACCATACTCTTCAAAGCATATACTTTGGGAGTATGACAACTTGCTGATGCAAAACATTATCCTTAGGACTAAAACACAAGTCCATGGACTTAGGTGCATAAGATATTGATGTCTACTAGAATTTAGTGCATGATATTTTTGTAGAAGGTGTATAAGGTTTGTTTGATGAACATAAAGCAAATGAAGCTAGGTACCAAAAGAAACTCAAAGCATACATGGAACCTTAAATCTAGACTTTGTCTATGTATCTCATTTTATAATCCCTAGAAGATAACTTTGCAAAATCAAACAAAAAATAATATTAGGCAAGTCCAAATGGGGAGACACCAGAGGTACAATAAAAGGAGCTTGAAGAAATTAAAGGAGGTGATGTAATGGACGATGATTTTATAGAGTAAGAAGACATACAGACAATGGAACAAACTACATATGTATCCATAGAAGCATAGGATCAATTGTAGCAACAAGAATTAAAAGCTACATTATTACGTATAACACAAACTACATATATATCAATCTACATCTTATCTTATAACCATTACAACAAAGGTCACACCTTTACAAAAATGAAATAATGGCCATACAAAAACTAGGGTTGTCATTATGTCCATGCATCCATCATGACATGATGGATGTAGATTCAACCTTGCGTCACATCAATATAGGGTCAACCTATGTCAATTTAGGGTCAACCTAGGTCAATACGAGCTTGGGCTGCCCAAAAAAAAGTTAGGGAGATTTGAAAATCACATCATTTGATCACCCTAAACCTTGTGGCAACTAAAAATTTTCTTACTAGTGATTGAATTTTTTTTCGGGTGGCAACTGAATGTTTTTCAAACAATGATTGAATTTTTTGAGCAAGAATTCAAATTATCCAATTACTAAATCAATGGTGGAGATTAAACCTTGGTATATTAGATGGTTAATTTTTTTGAAAGGTGAGTATATGTTTTTCAAGAACTACTTGAAATATTTAATTACTATAGTTGGCAATCAAAAAAATTCAATCACTTACTTTAGTGATCAAAGGCAACTGAAAATTGACAACTAAAATTTCTTAAGCCTTGATAAAAAAATTTCAAGTACTAGATCAATTGCCACTGTCAATTTCACAATTATAATTTTTTAGTTAGATCCCAAATTTTTTTGAGACAAACCAAAAAAATTTGGTCATTGACTATGGTCATCAAAAGTTGGCTATCAAAAAAAATTGGTTACGTATGTTAGTGATAGGAAAATTGAAAATTCAATCACTAGTCTTGTGGTGACCGAATCTATTTTTGATTGACATACATAATGGGGACAACCTAGGTGTAATGAATTTTTTTCTTGCATTAGTCCTTACAAATGCAACTAACACATCAAGATGGACAGTATTGTGATGTTTGATGTAAAATGGCCACACCATGTTGGTTTTGATAACCCTAACAAAAACCATTGAAGAAGTACAATAGGAATTGCACTAATAAATACCATAAATTTAGCCTAAGACTAAGGGGTTATCTATAACAATGTAGAGCAATCCATAGTAGCTTGGGGTGTGAATAATGAATATGAGGATAAAATAGTGACTTATGAAGAACACTTGGTCCATTCAAAACATTTAAAATGATTTTGTAGCTATTTTTTGATGTTGTAGTTTTGTACTTTATAGTTCATAAGATTTTGAAAACAAAATCCAAAGTAGTGAGGGGGGGGTAATGTTAACAATAGACCTATGCTATCACTATAGGACATAGTAGGTAGATGTGAATTGTCATTGTAGTATTGAGTGGTCAAATGTGTGTTGCCACCATAGGGCAAAAGGAGGTTGAGTTGATTATGATTGAATAGTAGACAATTTGAATTAGTTTTCATGGTGGGGAAATTAGGAATGACATTGACTTTTTTAAAAATTTGGAGCATTACTTGTTTTAGTAATTTTTATAAAAGCTTAGGTTAAAGTAAGAGAAGATACTTAATGGAGAACAATAATTTTATTCAAATTGTATTATGTTTTTATTTCTTTTTATTTTTTCAATTCCATATTGCTTTGAAGTTAGTTTTCAGTTCATTATAGATTTGATATTGGTTAAAATATGGATTCTAGAGTGTTTTATTTGTTTTAATTCTCTAATTTTTATAGTTTTTTATTATTACAAACTTTGAATGTTTGAATAATGATTTGTTAAAGTACAAAATCAAGGATTAGAACAATAAAATAAGTTAAAAACCTACCATTACTTTAAGAATAAACTTTTTTTTTTAATTTGGACAAATATCAATAAAATATGAAATATTGAAGTTGATGTTTGTGCAATGTTTAAAATTCAAATATGGCTAAATAAAATTCATCCTACTATATTTTCACCTCAAATGGGGTGGTTTGATAACAAAGGTGTTGATATCCATCCTTGGGCTCTTTAAGTGACATAGTTGTGATCAACCATGGTATGTTGATCATATATACTTTACATAGTTAGGCTATTTAACCTAAGTGTTTATTTAGGCTCGCTTAAGTACCTAGACTAGGTGGCTTACCTAGATACTTAAATTATTTTTTTAGCTTAACCTAAGTAATGACACGTGTCAACAATTAATAATATGAGAATTTATGAAATTACAAATAATATGAATTATTATGTTGCATTATTTTTTTAAATATAAATAATTTATTTAATATATGTGTTTGAAAAAATTATACTAAATCATTTAAATCTAATTGATTTTTTTAATGTTGTCCAATATTTTATATAGTTGTATATGTAGTCACATAGTCTTATGATAAGTCAATACATGGATGAAAAATCCCTATAGTTGTAAGCAATATGCAACTATTAATGTGACTCTACATGTTGCATGGAATTTTTGCAATCAGTCCACTTACCACTTGTCCAAGGCAAAGTGCAAGGTTTGCAATCACATGTGTTCATTACAATTAAAGTTTTTTATTTTTTGTAAATTAAGTTGTCATCATTTATTTCTAAATTTCTTCTAAAGATTTTCACATTTCAACCATTTGAAAATATTTCATCCTACTTGTATGTTCTACAATAATTTGTAATTGTTAAATGACCTATAACATGAATAAAACATTGATATTGGTAACATTTTGTCATCATTTTGATTTCATTTTCAAATATAAATCTCTTGCATACTAATAAGAGAGATGAAATAATGGGAATAAATGATAATGAAAAATACAAATTTAAGGAATATAACTTTGCTTATACATTTTTGTGAAGAAACAACTTTGTATTTTTTTAAAATTTAAATTGTAAAAATTTATGTTGCTTATTACATATTTAAAAAATTAAGTAAAAAACAATTCACATAATAGATTATGTGTTTATAATGAAGGTTGGAAATAGGAATTGTGAATTTTAAAAATACACATTTTTTAGAGAAATGTAATCATTAACTTTTGTTGGACACTTATTTAGTAATAAAATGACATATTTGTAACTTCACACCATAAATAATTTGGAATGCCATTTTCTAAACACATGCTTCAACATTTTATAAAATTGAATGATTTTTTTGCTTACCAACATCATTATGAATTGGTGACCTAGCTTGTGTGAATTGATGTCTAATTCCATTCTTTCACAACAAATGTTAAATTCCATTTGAAACAAAATTTCCTCCACAATTGGTTCAAAAAAAATAAAATTATATATATATTCCCGATCTCACTTTTGAACTTTTTATGAAACTTTTTAAATTTGTTGAATGTTTGAAAATTTTAATTAATAAAATAGACTTAGGTTTTTGTTGAAGAATCATTAATAAAAGTTTTAAAATACTAATGATGATTGAAAGATTTTACTTTTAGTAGACCACAAACATCTGAATGAATGAGCTCCAACTTTGACGTCTTGTTATTTGTCCATTTGAATAATATTCATATAAAGTAGGATAGTTCAAATGGCCAAATTTCCAATGCCACAAACATGAATCATCTTGTTTTTTTACAATAAAAACACATGTTGATTATTAAAAAAAAAATTCCTTTGCATGTTTAATTTGTAAAGACTACTCCTTTTTCCACAAAATGTAATGCCTATAATCTTCCCTAAATTGTTTTACACAATTTAACAATTTTTCCTTTCAAATATTAAGTAATTTTCATCTGAAAATTGTTTAATCAATAATCAGTTCTTGATTAGATTTAACACATAAAGAATACTAGTTTTTATTTCTCCATGTTACATATGTAGTGATGTAAGACTCTTGCCTTTTACAACACAATCCTTTCCACTTGCAACTTACACTTTGGCCTTGCTGCCTATCTCAATGAGTGCACCTATTTTCCTCTTATTACTTTTGACATGATGACTAGCACTTGAATTGTAATACTAGTTAGACTTATCAATGTTGTTTTTAATGGTAACTAGAAACACTTCGAATATTTATGTAGTTGATTCTTCTTTAGAACCTTTATTGTTAATATTGAATTCTTTGTTACTATCATCTACATTATTCACAAATTTCTTTTTAGAGCTAAAGATATCTTTTCCATCTAGTTTCATCTTTTTGTATTGGTAGTTTGATGTACAAAAGGACCTTCCTTTTTGTAAACAAACAAAAGCCAAACTACGACTTTTTGTTCTTTGATTAATATTTTTTTTGTTTCTCATGTTTTGATTCAATGTTAATAATGTACTTCTTCATTCCATGAATCAATTTAGTGTTTTTCATCAAGGTGGTTTGCTCAATTGTTCCTACTTTTTTTTTCGTACATTGATTTGCTTGCAACAAGTTTGTCAAATGATGGTAGATTACCACCAACCACA
>Ga0116230_10004636_pt1 | contig 13472 bp, 8 predicted proteins | sample S1TSphfallax_3_FD_88678 | JGI IMG/M metagenome (GOLD analysis project Ga0116230, IMG submission 88678) | Host-associated microbial communities from peat moss isolated from Minnesota, USA - S1T2_Fd - Sphagnum fallax MG | ecosystem: Host-associated > Plants > Peat moss > Unclassified | place: USA...
GCCCTGGATGACGCTGCTGGTGGGCGGCATCGGGTAATCGGGCGATTGCGTGATGACGATCAAGGCGTCGCAGTCATCGCGGCTCAGTTTGCCGGAAGCGAACAGGTGCTCCATGCCGAAACAGGCCAGATCGGAAGCGCAGACTGGACCGTCGACGATGCGGCGCTTGTCGTAGCCCATGACCGACTTCAGCTTGAGCGAACGAGCGGGCGGGAAATTGAAGTTTGCCATGTCCTCCAAGAAGCTGCGTTCATGGGCGGGGAGAACGGCCAGCAATCCGCTGATTTTGCGGCGGCTGAAGAGCAGGTTCATGGCTGGCGATATTTTTCGAGCAGCTTTTCCATGGAGGCGATGTTCTGAAAGTTTTCGGGAACGATATCGACGCCGGAGATGGAGATGCCGTAGCTTTTGTCGAGGTCCGAAACCAGGGTGACGATGTCGAAGGAATCGAGCATGCCGTCGGCAAGAAAGTTCTGCGATTGCGTGAAATCGGCTTCCGGGCGAATGTCTTTTAGAATCTCCGCAATAGTCGGCAAGTTCGTGAAATACCTCTCTGGCAGGTAGTTACGAGGAAGAGGCGTTCCTCTCACCTGATGTCTAAGATGGTGGTTTGGGGTGCAAATTGAGAGTGGCGGTATGCGGTGCGCATGCCGGCGGCTTGCAGGCCTTGCGGCAGACTGTGGATCTGGGCTACGAAGCCGTGATCGTGGCGACGCAGGACGCGACGATGGAGCCATTCGCCCGCAAGCGCGAGATACCGGTCGTCGCCGCCGCGGATGTGAAGAAAGCGTCGTTTGCGCAGATGTTGCGAAACTCGGGGGTGGACGTTCTGATCAGCGTCCAACTGCCTTACCTGATTTGCCGCGAGGCGCTGGAGTCGGCACGGATCGGGTGTTTCAATCTGCACCCGAGTCTGCTTCCGAGGTATGCCGGTCTGCATCCAGCGGCTTGGGCCATTTGTCGCGGTGAGCAGGAGCATGGCGTCACGCTGCACTGGATGACGCCGGATACGGACGCGGGGCCGATCGTCAGCCAGCAGGCAGTTCCCATCGCCGCCACGGACACGCCGCCGACGCTGTTGCGGAACTGCATCCGCGCCGGAGTGCCGCTGGTGGCGGATTTGCTGGCGCGGGCCGCGAGCGGCGCTCAAATACCGGAACTGCCTCAGGATCTGTCGCGGCGTGAATATTTCGGGCGCGAAGTGCCAGGGAATGGGCGAATAGACTGGAACCGGACGGCGCGGGAAATTGTGAATCAGGCGCGGGCTTTCGATTATCGTCCGTTCCCTCTGCCTTGGGGGTATTTGCAGACTGATGTGGCGGGGCACATGCTGGCAGTGATGAAAGCGGAGGATACGGGCGTAGCCGCGAATGCGGTGCCGGGCACGGTGAGGGAAGGTGGCCTGCTTATTGCAGCGGCCGACAATTGGGTGCGGATTATTGAATCTGTTGATGTGCCAGGGTGAGGTTTAAACGGTTGCGGTCGATTTTCCCATTGGGGTTGCGCGGCAGTTCTTTCATCCAGTGGAAGGCGGTGGGCAGCATGTATTTCGGGAGAATGCGCGCGAGATTCTGGCGAATGACGGCGGGCGCGATGTCTCCGTTCAGCGTCTCGTAAAACAAGGTGATTTCCTTTTTGGGCTTGTTATAGAGGACGCAGGCGTTGGTGATCTGATCGATGGCCAGAACCTGGTATTCGATCTCCGGCAGTTCGATGCGGTAGCCAAGGTGTTTAATTTGATAATCGAGGCGGCCGACGAACATGATTTCGCCGCGCTGGCTGCGATAGACCAGGTCGCCGGTGCGGTAGATGAGTTCGGGATAGCGGGTGTTCAGCGGATTCTGCACGAAGGCTTTCGCGGTTTTTTCCGGATCTTTCCAATAGCCCAGCGCGAGTGAACTGCCGCGCACGCAGAGTTCGCCGCGTTCTTCGGCGGCGCATTCCTGGTTCGCTTCGTTCAGGATCAGAATGTCCGTGTTGGCGCAGGGAAAACCGATGGGCAGCGGGTCGTCATCGGCGAATTCGCGCTCAAGAACGAAATAAGTGCAGTCCACGGTGATCTCAATAGGGCCGTATAAATTGACAAACAGCGCTTGCGGCAGCGTCTTGCGCCAGTGGTTCAGGTGCTTCATGGGGAAGACCTCGCCGGCGAAGAATACGGTTTTAAGACAACTGAGATTGAACGCCTCTAAGAGTTGCTGTTTGGAGATGGCGACCATGATGGACGGCACCCAAAAGAGGAAGCTGATCTCGCGCTGGCTCAGGAATTCGACCAGCTTGACGGGAAAGAGCGGCAACTGCTCCGGGATGATGACGATGGTTGCGCCCTTTGCCAGACAAAGATTGAGCTCCAGCGTGTAGATGTCGAAATAGAAGGGCGACAGGCTGGCGATTCGCTCCGTGCCGGTGAATTCGAAACGGCCGAAGCACCAGTCCATAAAATCGATGGTGGCGCGGTGATTCAGCACTACCCCTTTGGGAATTCCGGTGGAGCCAGAGGTGTTGATGATGCAGAGCGGATCGGTATCGATCAGGCGATCCAGGCGGTTCCACAGTGCGTCGTCATCGTAGTTGAGTTCGGGATTGAAGATATCGTCAATGAACAGCAATTTCAGGTCCGTCAGGTGCGAGGCCAAGGCGCGCGACGTGATGACCAGGATGGGGCTGATGTTTTGGAGAATGCCGCAGGTGCGCTGCGCGGGCGATGACACGTCGAGATTGGTGTAAATGTTGCCGGAATAGAGAATGCCTAGATTGGCGAAGATTACCTGCGCGGATTTGGGCAGATATACGGCGATGGGCTGGCACGTCGCGTCAGTGAGCTGCAGGATGAGTGTGGCGCAGCATTTGGCGTGGCGCTCCAGTTCGGCGAAGGTATAGGATTGTTCCGGCTCTTCGATGGCGACACGTTTTGGACAGTTGCGAGCCGCGCCGTTTTCGAAGTATTCAAGGATGCTGGTCTGCATTGCTGCCGCTGAGACGGGCGGTTAAGTCCATCAGGTCTTGGACGGTGCTCAGGCGTTTGAGGTCTGAAGAGTTGATGTGAACGCCGTAGCGGGAATCGAGCATGGCAACCACGCTGAGTGCGGCCAGGGAGTCCCAATCGGGCAAATCCTGGATAACGCTGGCTGGTTCGACGGCCTCCAGATCCAGGACTTGCGCCAGTTTTTCGCAGAAGGCGTCTGTGGTTAAGGTATTCATGAGACTAAAGCGGTCTGTGCCTCAAATTGATCCACCTTGCGCTGGAGATCGGTCAGGCGGCTGGCGCGGCAGCGAACAAAGAGATTTCGCGGAAGCTGGTTCAGGAAAACGCCCGTGCGCCATTCGCCGCGCAGCAGGGCAATTCCCGATGGATCGTCGGCTGGCTGGTAGATAATGTCGGCCAGCACGCGGTCCGGACCGGAGATGTGCGGGCCGGAGCCGTGCCAGGTGCAGGAGTTCATCAGGACAACATCGCCCGGTTCGACCGATGGGCTGATTTCGGGCCAGGCGGGGCCGAGCACCGCAGGGTCTAGTTCGCCGGCGTCGCCGAGATAGCCAAAGTGATGGGTACCGGGATAAAACGTCATTCCGCCGTTTTCCGGCGTCATGAGTGAAAGCGGCACGAAGGCGGATGCTTTGTTGGGCCAGCCGCGGTGGTAGCAGTAGTCCTGGTGGGTAAACACGGGAGTACGGCTCTTTTCGTCTTTGACCACGAAGCGCTGATTGTAGAGGGCAATGTCGGGGCCGAAGGCCTGTTCGATGAGGTCGAGCAGCGCGGGGTGTTTGTGCATGTCGGCCAGCGGCGGCGGGGGAGTTTCATCGACGGCCACCGGGTTGAAGCGGTTCACCTGGCGGCCGCCGGCCATTTTGAGCTCATCCCTGAATTGTTGCCAGGCGGATTGCCAGGTTTGCAGGGTCTCGGCCGGGATGGCGTTCCGAACGATGAAAACGCCGGTCTGCGCGAAGATTTCGCGGGAAAGGGCCGGAGAATCGAGCAAAGGGAGAAGGGGGCGCAGTTGGTCGGCTGCGATTCTCTTTGTGAGTTGCACTTAATACCCGTCAAGACAGTGGCGGCGCGCGAGGAAAGATCTCGCCGGGGAGCGAAAAAGTGAACCGGCAGAATGGCGGCGTCTTCGTGGATGCAGGTGGCAGGCGAAACTTGACTGGGGAAACGCCTGCAACAGCTTTAGGAGGCGCGGCGGTGTACTCTGCTGTTTTGCGAGGCGTGGCTGCGCAGGGCTTGGCCGAGAGAGGCGACCACGTACCGGACAGTGTCTCTGTCCATATCGGGGAAATGGGGCAGGCCCAGGACTCGGCTGCCGAGGTCTTCCGTGATCGGAAGTTCGGCGCGCGGGCAATCGCGGAAGGCGGGCTGGACATGACAGCCCTGACCCCACCAGGCACGGGTTTCAATGCCGGAGCGCAGCAGGGAATCGGCAACGTGCGCGGCGGAGCCGGGCGGCAGGATGACACTGGTGGTCGCGGTTGCCCAGCCGGTACCGTAGCCGGGCTGCAGTGATACACCGGGAACAGGTGCAAGCGCCTGCTGGTACCAATCCATGATTTTCAGATGTTTCGAACGTATGGCGCGCCATTGCGCGAGACTGGCCATGCCTACAGCGGCGTGATATTCGCTCATCTTGGCGTTGATACTGCGGCAGCGCGCCACGCGCGAGGCTTCGAACCCGAAATTGCAGCAGGCCCTGATGCGGCGGCCCTTTACCGGGCTATCCGTCAGGACGAATCCGCCTTCGCCGGCGGCCAAAATTTTGGTGGCGTGCAGACTGACCACGGTGAGAAGCGAGCTGGGCGTCGCGGTGTCGAATCCGGCGGCCGCGTCCACCAGGACCGGGACGCCCGTTTCCTGCTGAAAATGCTCCCACGCCTGGATGTCGATGGGCGCACCAAAAGGCGAGACAACGATGACGGCACCAATGGGGCAGCCGTTTTGCAGTTTTTCCCTGACAGAGTCCGGGTCTAGCGCCCAGGTATCGTGGTCCACGTCTTCGAAAAGCGGCGTCAGTCCCGCCGCAAGGGCGGCATGCGGAGTGGCTGCAAAGGTCCAGGAGGGCATCAGGCACAAGCTGTCCTCTCTTATTCCTAGGGATAAGAGGGCGGCTGTTATTCCCGATGTGGCGTTTGAAACCGTTATCAGAGTCTGATCGCGGGCGCCCAGGTGGCGGGAAAGTTCCTGTTCCAGCCGCATCACCAGCGGCCCATAGTTCGAATACACGTTTCGAGAATCAATGGCGTGTAAATAAGGCAGGATCTCGGCCGCCGAGGGTAGCTTGGGGCGCAGAACAGGCACGGGATGCGGGGACTTTTTCGCTGGCGGCGCGGTGTTCATTGAAAGGACAGTGGATTGAGTCAGCATTTTGCACAAACCTTTTAAGCTCTCTATCGAGCGGCGCGGCGATTTACTGTAGGCGAAGCTGACAGTTTGAGACAGGTAGTTGTGCTTAAGTACAACTTTTAGTAGTAAAAGTAACGGTATTGCGGTATTCTTACTGGTAAAGCCAGTTCAGGTTTCTTATCGTTGTCTTTGCTTTTAATTTTGCTGCCACCGTTAGCCAGCGCAACAAAATAAGGGGAAAAATGTATCACTCGCGCCGAGTTTTCAGAAAACTCAGTTTGCTTCTTCTGAGCGTTTCTGCTCTATTCTTAAGCTCGTATTCATACGCATACGGGCAAGGTGGTCTTTATGGCACTCTGGTCGGAACAGTTACCGATCCCAGCGGTGCCGTGGTTCCAAACGCCGACATTACCGTAACTGACGCAACTCAGGGACAAACCCGCCACGACAAAACCGATTCAGGCGGACGCTACAGCGTGGTCAACGTTCTGCCCGGCACATACACGGTGACCGTGGCGGCGAGCGGCTTCCGAACCGCTGAAGAATCAAAAGTCGTCATGACGCCGAACACTGTTACTCGTATCGACGTCCATCTCGAAGTTGGTCAGGCCAGCCAGCAGGTCAGCGTCTCCGCCGACGCCGTTGAACTGCAAACGGACAAAGCCGACACCCACACTGAAATCAACTCTAAATCGGTAGCCGAACTGCCTATCTCCGGCTCCGGTTATCGAAATTATCAGGAATTGATTAATCTGACGCCGGGCGCGACGCCGGGCGCATTCGTCAATTCGCAGACCGACGTTCCCGGTATCCCCCTCACCACCAACATCAACGGCGGCAACGGCCAGACCAATGTCACCACCGTCGATGGCGCTGAAAGCGTCAACGTCTGGCTGCCCCAATATTCCGGCTACGTCGCCCCAGCCGACACCATCGATGTCGTCAACGTCACCACCAGCGCCTCCGATGCCGATCAGGGTATTGCCGGTTCTTCCTCCATCACCGTTGTCACCAAATCCGGGACAAACGAAGTGCATGGCAGCGCATTTGAGTATCACAACGATCAGCACCTGAACGCCCGCAATTTCTTCCTGGCAGACGGCACCGCCAAGCCCGTCGGTATCTTTAATAACTACGGCGGCACCATTGGCGGACATATCATCAAGAACAAACTGTTCTACTTCGGCAGCATCGACGATGTGAACCAGAAAGCCAGCGGCAACGGCCTGTACACGGTTCCCACCGCCGACCAGCGCGCCGGCAATTTCAGCGCCTACAACACCACCATTTACGACCCCAGCACGGGCAGCGGTCTGGCAAATTCACCCCGCACTCCCTTCGCCAACAACACCATTCCTTCCAGCATGATCAGCCCGCAGGCGCTGGCGGTTCAGAGCTATTATCCTGCCGCGAACCTGGCCGGGCCCAGCAACAACTACTCAGCCACCGAAGGCCCGATCCTTAACCGCTACCAGACCGATGTGAAGGTCAACTGGAACCGCAACGAAAAGCACACTATTTTCACCAAGTACGACAACATGATCGCCACTTCGGGCGGCAACGGCATCTTCGGCGTCGCCGGCGGTCCCACCCCTAGCGGTGATCCCGGTCTCGGCCACACCACAATTCAAGTCGCCTCCATTGGTCACACCTACACCTTCTCGCCCAACCTGGTGCTGGACGGAACGGTCGGCTACGAGCGCCTGAACCAGAACGTCAAGGGCACCGACTACGGCACCAACTACGGCAGCAAGCTGGGAATCCCCGGCTTGAACGGCTCCGATATTCGCGACAGCGGTTTCCCCGACATCAACATCGGCGCATACACCGGCTTCGGCGTTCCCAACTGGATGCCGCTGTTCCGCACCGATGAAACCTACACCACCAGCCATAAGATGACGTACAACAAGGGCGCGCACGAAGTGAAGTTCGGCTTTGACCTGGTCCGTCATCACTTGAACCACTGGCAGCCTGAATTAAGCAACGGCGGTCCGCGCGGCTTCTTCGATTTCGGCGGCGGCCTGACGGCCACCAACGGCTACTCGCCCAACCAGTACAATGATTACGCTCAGTTCCTGCTGGGCCTTTCCGACAACACCCAGAAGGGCGCTCAGTACATTCTCATGACCGGCCGCGAATGGCAGATGTCCTGGTTTGTCCAGGATCGCTGGCAGGTGCGCAAGAACCTCACCATCACCGCCGGCTTGCGGTATGAACTCTATCCGCTGATGACGCGCAGCAACGGCAAAGGCATTGAAAGCTACGACCCCACCGACAACGACGTTTATATGGGCGGACGCGGCAGCGTGCCGGAAGACGCCTACGTCACCGTCAGCCACAAGCTGTTTGCGCCGCGCCTCGGCATCGCTTACCGCCTGAACGACAAAACTGTCATCCGCAGCGGCTACGGTATCAATTACGATCCGCTTCCTTACTCTCGTCCGTGGCGCGGTTTCTACCCGCTCACCATTAACGATAACTACACCACCGGCACCAATTCGTTCCTGCCGGCTAACATCGGCAACACCACCAATTACATCCCCAGCACGCTGGCGAACGGTATTCCGCCGGTCATCGGACCGGATCTTTCCACCGGCATCATCCCGCTGGATCCGAACGCTACCGAACGCGCGCCGCTGGCGGGCGAACTGCACCGCGGCATGATTCAGTCCTGGAACCTCACCCTGGAACGCAAGCTCCCCGGTCAGATCGTCGCTTCCGCCGGTTACGTCGGACAGCACTCCAGCCACCTGCTTGCCGATTACGATCTGAACGCCGGCACTACGCCCGGTCTCGGAACCGCTTCACAGCCTCTTTATAACGAGTTTGGCGACAACAGCCAGGTGCTCAACTCTTCCGGCTACCTCAGCTCGGAATACAACTCGCTCCAGGTTGCCGTCAATCGCCAGTTCTCTCAAGGACTGCTGATCAAGGGCGCTTACACCTGGTCGCACGCCATCGATTTTGCCGATGACGACGGCTGGGCACAAACCGACTGGTTCGGAAGCCAGTTCCCGCGCAACCGCGCCACCGCTGGTTTCGACCGCGCTCAGGTTCTGCAAATCGGCTGGGTTTATGAACTCCCGGTCGGCAAGGGCAAAAAGTTCGTGAACGGCGGCGGTGTTGCCAGCAAGGTACTCGGCGGCTGGCAGCTCAGCGGCATTGAATCCTGCTATACCGGCACGCCCTTCACTGTGTATGCCGATGGCACCTCTCTCAACGCTTACGACGAAACGCAGACGGCAAATCAGATTCTGCCCACCGTCACCAAAATCGGCGGCATCGGGCCGGGTGCGGACTACTACAATCCGGCAGCCTTCGCTCCCGTCAGCACGGCTTCCTATGGAAACGAGGGTCGCAACACGCTCCGCAATCCAGGCATGTGGAATACGGACATGAGCATCGTTCGCGACTTTTCACCCATTGAAAAACTCAAGCTGGAGTTCCGCGCAGAGTTCTACAATCTGCCGAACACTTCACATTTCGGCGGCCCGGATAATACGGTTGGTGACAGTCAGTTTATGCAGGTCACCAGTTCCACCGGCGAACGGAACATCCGTTTCGCCATCCATGCCAGGTTCTAAAGCTTCCAGTTCCAACTGTAAGTTCTTAGATTTAAAAAAGGCGGTCTGCTTAGCAGGCCGCCCTTTCTTTTTCACTACCCCATCTCAATTAGAGCCAAATACGTAAGTACAACTTGCAGTCGCGACAAGTAATTAAACTGTTGTACTCTTCCTAGTAAACCCATTCAGGTTTCTTATTCTTGTCTTTGCTTTTACTTTTGCTGCCACCGTTAGTCAGCGCAACAAAATAAGGGGAAAAATGTACAATTTGTGCCGAGTTTCCAGGAAACTCAGCCTGCTTCTGCTGAGTATTTCCGCTCTCATATTTAGCTCGTATTCTTCAGCGTACGGGCAAGGTAGTCAATATGGCACTTTGGTCGGTTCAGTCACGGATCCGAGCGGAGCCGTCGTGCCAAATGCCGACGTCACCGTGACAGACTCGACCCAGGGCCAAACACGCCACGACAAAACAGACAACAATGGCCGTTACAATCTGGTCAACGTTATTCCGGGCACCTACACGGTCACCATCGCCGCCAGCGGCTTCCGCACGGCGGAACAGACCAAAGTAGTCATCACTCCTAACACTGTCAGCCGTATTGATGTCCACCTGGAAGTGGGTCAAGCCAGCCAGCAGGTTAGCGTCTCGGCCGACACGGTTGAGCTGCAAACCGATAAGGCCGACACGCATTCCGAAATCACATCCGCCGCAGTCGCTAATTTGCCCATCTCGGGCTCGGGTTACCGCAATTATCAGCAGTTGATAGATTTAACACCGGGCGCGATGCCGTCCGCCTTCATTAACTCCATTACCGACACGCCGGGCGTGCCGCTGAACACGCACATCAACGGCGGCAACGGCCAAACCAATGTCACTACCATTGACGGCGCGGAGAGCGTTAACGTTTGGCTTCCGCAATACAGCGGTTATGTGGTTCCGGCCGAGAGCGTGGCCGTGGTGAACGTCACCACCAGCGCCTCCGATGCCGATCAGGGCATCGCCGGTGCGTCCTCCATCACGGTTGTCACGAAATCCGGCACCAACGAACTGCATGGCAGCGCGTTCGAATTTCATAACGACCAGCACCTGAACGCGCGCAACTTCTTCCTGCAGCCGGGCACCAGCATTCCGGTGGGCATTTACAACAACTACGGCGGAACCGTCGGCGGTCCCGTCGTTAAGAACAAAATCTTCTACTTCGGCAGCTTCGAAGCCACCAACCAGAAGCAGAGCGGCAACGGTCTCTACACGGTTCCCACCGCCGACCAGCGGGTGGGCAACTTCAGCGCCTACAACACGCAGCTCTACAATCCTTTCACGGGCAATGCGGATGGTTCGGGCCGGTCGCTGTTCGCGGGCGGCATCATTCCTTCTTCGATGATCAGCCCGCAGGCACTCGCGCTGCAGAACTACTACCCCGCGCCTAATCTGCCTGGGTCGGTGAACAACTATGCGGCCACCGGCGGACCCATTCTCGACCGCTATCAGACCGACGTCAAAGTCAACTGGAACCGGACCGAGAAGCACACCATCTTCTTTAAATACGACAACATGATTGCCACATCGGGCGGACTGGGCATCTTCGGCGTTGCGGCGGGTCCCACACCCGATGGCGATCCCGGCACCGGTCACACGACAACCCAGGTAGCCTCCATCGGCCACACTTACACATTCAGCCCCAACCTGGTGCTGGATGGAACGCTTGGTTATGAACGCCTGAACCAGAACGTCAAGGGAAGCGACTATGGCACCAATTACGGCACGACGCTCGGCATCCCCGGATTGAACGGGGCGGACATTCGCGACAGCGGTTTCCCGGATGTCAGCTTCAATACCTATGCCGGCTTCGGCGTCCCCAACTGGATGCCGCTGTTCCGCACCGACGAAACTTACACCACCAGTCACAAGATGACTTACACCAAGGGTTCACATGAAGTGAAATTCGGCTTCGACCTGGTGCGCCACCACTTGAACCACTGGCAGCCGGAACTCAGCGCCGGCGGACCGCGCGGATCGTTTGATTTCAGCGGCGGTATCACCACCGACAATTCGGCCACCGCACCGGCGGCCAACCAATACAACGCTTACGCGCAATTCCTGCTGGGACTTTCCGACAACACCCAGAAGGGCGAGCAGTACATCCTGATGACCGGCCGCGAATGGCAGCTTGCCTGGTTTGTCCAGGACCGCTGGCAGGTGAAGAAGAACCTTACCGTCACGGTTGGTTTGCGGTATGAACTCTATCCGCTGATGACGCGCAGCAACGGCTATGGCATTGAAAGCTACGACCCCACCACCAACGATGTATTGATGGGCGGCCGCGGCAGCGTGCCGGAAGACGCGGGCGTGACTGTCAGCCACAAACTGTTCGCTCCGCGCGCCGGCATCGCCTACCGTATTAACGACAAAACCGTGCTGCGCACCGGTTACGGATTGAACTATGATCCGCTTCCTTACTCGCGTCCATGGCGCGGCTTCTATCCGCTGACAATCAACGACGATTACACGCAATTGAACAGCTATCAGCCCGCCAACGGCGCGGGAACTCTGGCGGGCGGCATTCCGCCTATCATTGGTCCCAACATCTCCACCGGCATCGTGCCGCTGGATCCAAACGCGGAAGAACGCGCTCCTCTGGCGGGCGAAATGAAACGCGGCTATGTGCAGTCCTGGAACTTCACTCTGGAACGCAAACTGCCGGGTGACGTTGTCACCTCCGTGGGTTACGTCGGCCAGCATTCCACGCACCTGATGGCCGATTACGATCTGAACGCCAGCGGCCCCGGCCAGGGAATTGCGGGCGCTCCGCTCTATCAGCAGTTCGGCGACAGCAGCCAAGTGTACGATTCGTCCGGCTATCTCAGCTCCGAATACAACTCGCTGCAGGTTGCCTTCAACCGCCAGTTTTCGAAGGGTCTCCTGTTGAAGGGCGCTTACACCTGGTCGCACGCCATTGATTACACCGATGACGACGGCTGGGCCGAAATGGACTGGTACGGCAATCAGTTCTCACGCAACCGCGCCACGGCTGGCTTCGACCGGCAGCAGGTCTTCCAGCTCGGCTGGGTTTATGAACTGCCGCTGGGCAAAGGCAAGGCCTATCTGAACGATGGCTTCATCTCCAAAATCGTCGGCGGCTGGCAGTTGAGCGGAATCGAATCCTGCTACACCGGCACGCCGCTGACCGTCACCGCGAACGGCACATCGCTAGACGCATTTGACCAGACGCAAACCGCTAACCAGGTTCTGCCCACCGTCGCTTTCGTCGGCGGTGTTGGTCCTGGCGCTGTCTACTACAATCCCGCAGCCTACGCCGCTGTTACCACGGTTTCCTACGGTAACGTGGGCCGTAACACCTTGCGCGGTCCTGGCACCTGGAACACGGACATGAGTATTGTCCGCGATTTCAGCCCCATCGAGCGTTTGAAACTGCAGTTCCGGGCGGAGTTCTACAATCTGCCGAACACTTCACACTTCAATGCGCCCGACACCAACGTGAACGATTCGAACTTCATGCAGATTACCAGCTCGTATGGCGAGCGAAACATTCGCTTCGCCTTGCATGCTAATTTCTGAGAATGGTGTTTGATTTGAGAAAGCGGCCTGCTCTGCAGGCCGCTTTTTTTCTTTTGTGGGCGGCGCGGGGCTTTGCGCAGGATGATTTGGCTGAACAGTCTCATCATGCGCGCGAATTGATGGCGGATCATCGCTATGCCGAAGCGATTCCGATCTACGAAAAACTGGTGAAAGCCGTACCTGGAAATACTGGGCTGCTTTTGAATCTGGGTTTGGCGGAGGAGATGGCCGGACATCCAGCGCGCGCCATTCCGCATCTGGAAGCGGTGCTGAAGACGCAGCCCGACGCGGTTCCGGCTTTGATTTCTATCTCCATGGCGCGCTTGCAACTGAACCAGACTCGGGAAGCGCTTGCGCCTTTGCGCAAGCTGCTGACGCTGGATCCGAAGAACACCAACGCTATCGGGATGCTGGCCGACGCGGAGATGAGCCAGTCGCTGTTTGAAGAATCGGCTGGGCATTACCGTGAGCTTACGGTGCAAGTTCCGGACGATCCGCGGGCGTGGTATGGGCTGGGGAAGGCGTATGAGTCGCTGGCGACGCGGACGTTTGAGCGATTGAACAAGGCCGCGCCGGAATCGGCGTATGTGGCGATTCTGCTGGCCGACACGCGGCTGCAGCGCAAGCAGTTTCGCAGTGCGTTCTTTTTTTATCAGGAAGCGCAGAGGAAGGTGCCGGATCTGCCTGGTCTGCATGCCGGTTTGTCGCAGGTTTATCGGGCCACTAATCATGAGGATTGGGCGGATATTGAGCGCAAGCGCGAAGAAGCGCTGCCCGCGCCCGATTGCCGCTCGCAGTTGAGTGAATGCGATTTTCTGGGCGGGCGATATCTGGAATCGGCCAAGACGGCCGGACCCAATGCTTCGGCGGCAGCGCTGTTTTGGGCGACGCGCAGCTACAACCAGTTGGCCGGGCAGGCGTTTGAGCACTTGAATCAATTGCCGGAGTCGGTGCAGATTCATGCTTTGAAGGCGCAGACTTTAAGCGATCACCGGGA
>Ga0116230_10004638_pt1 | contig 13465 bp, 14 predicted proteins | sample S1TSphfallax_3_FD_88678 | JGI IMG/M metagenome (GOLD analysis project Ga0116230, IMG submission 88678) | Host-associated microbial communities from peat moss isolated from Minnesota, USA - S1T2_Fd - Sphagnum fallax MG | ecosystem: Host-associated > Plants > Peat moss > Unclassified | place...
AATGGTGCTTAAATGATTACAACATCATTTAATTTAATACACAAAAAACATTACATGTTGTAGTGATCTATATAATACAAACCTTTTACAATAGAGATTTCCATAAAGTCATCCCTAGTTTGCCCTTAGTTTGGACCTTAATTTCACTTTTGTCCTTAGTTTTGGGTTGTCCATAAAGTCCACCAAATTGGGGACCAAACTTGGAAACTAGGGACCAATTTCCAAAAAGTGGGGACCAAATGAATTTTTGGAAGGAATATGGGCTGCCCCCAAAAAATGTTGTTTTTTATGTTTGAAGGGTTTAGTAGGGTTTATGTGGGGTAAACAATTTCTCCCATCTCCAACTCTTTCTCTAGTTTTATCTTCATTTGGTTTTTCTTCTTACTCTTTTCATTTATAGGGTTTCCATTTTCTCAAGTTATTTTCTTTCTCATTTGAGTTCTCTTCTTGCAATTTTTTTCTTTTGTTTCTTTTTTTCTTTCTTTTTAAGCAATGGCTTCTTTTTCAAACTCAAGTTTTTTTTCAAGTGATGATGAGGTCTTGTATGACATGAATCAAGAGGCTACATTGCTCTTTCATGTGGGGTTTATTGTTTGTACTTCTAGAGATTTGTTCACTACAATAGAGATGGAGGAAAGGGGTGGGGATTTTGTGGACCCAACTAATGGTGTTCAAGATGTGTTAACCACATTACGATCCACCTCGACACTATTCAAAAATGTAACTAACTTCATTGCCATAAAGTTTGAGGACTTGACATCCATTGTGGTGCCTACAATCATCTCCCATGTTGTGGTCTATAGGTGATACCCCTATTGTTTATGGGAGACCATCAAAGCTAAGCCCTAAATAATGCCTTCTAAACTTTGTTTTCTTAACCTCAAAATGACAATGTCATAAGATATGACTTTTCACGTGGAACTGGGCCAAAAGTTTAGTGTGTGATGATGTTCTCTTCAATTCATCTTGCATTAATTTTGCACTTGTGGATGAGATTCATTGGCCTACAACCTAGGAAAAAACTACATTAAGGTCCTATTTGCAGGAGTTGCCATGATGCATCAAGTTCATTAATGGGACCCTAATTGAGATCTAGAAACCTTGGCAAGATCTATGTCACTGGACTTGGTTCAATGGCCGCAAAAATATCTATGTTATGAATAACACAATTATTCTTGACCACAAAAGCTTGTTTATCTACATAGATTCTGGCTATTCTATGTAGGAAGTTAGTGAATAGGGTTTTAGATTTGAAGAGGTGTGATATTCTACTGAAGAATATCACACCTCTTCAAATCTAAAACCCTATTCACTAACTTTCTGCATAAAAGGAGGATGGACTTCACATACGAGGTTATCAATGACCATCTTCCTAATCTTTAAGACCACGTATGGGTTGGGAACTTCTAACTACAGGTGTAGGCAAGCTCTAACATGTGCCCTAAAATCTTCCTTTGAAATTACTCATAACCTCATGTAGTTTTCAAGTTTGAAATCTTCACCTTGTTTTCACTTTCATCCATTTTTGTAGCAACAATGCATCATGGATTTCCGAGCTCACTTGGAAGTGAAATCCCATGGTTGCAAGATTCATGGATTGGAATTGCAACATCTCTTGTTTAGTCATTGGCTTCTCAAAAGGCCTTATGTTGGAGCTAGGTGGAGTAGTTGGCCTAAAGGTTGGGCTAAGGCAATCTACTTCAGTGGAACCAAGAAAACAAGGACCTATTACTATTATACCTAGTCTCCCATCAACAAAATCTTACCTTTTCTTAATCACGTTCCTTGTGGCATGACAATCCATTGCCTTGAGTTGTGCGAAAACTTCATCAGATTATATAACTACCTTCTTAATCCCCTGTTCATTAGAAGTGCAGGTCTTAAGATCCTTTGAAACATCCTGTAATTAGTCCTTCAAGGTGTCTTCATGAAATGGTGAGTTTGGGTAGGCAATCACATAGTCATCATAAACTACTTTCCAAACAACCGTTGGAATCAACTATATGGCCTACTTTTTCACATTGGAATAGGCTACAAAGTGGGTGTTGTAACTAGTGGCCATAATACTCAAATGCAAAGATTCCACAATAGCTCTTTGCACTTTTCCTTCCTGGGTCCCTTCCCCTTCAACTTATGAGCATCTTGGCCTTGGGAAAGTTCCAAGTTTTCCTAGGTCATATCAAACTCCTCACTAAATGTTGTCATATCTGCCAAAACTGTAACATATAAACAAACAAACACACTCCCATTCTCAAACCTCCTACTCATTGTGTTGCAAACCCACAAGAGCATTTCCATGACTTGCAAACCCTAACAAAAGCTCAATGACCACATATAAGCCATAATGAATCCCCATAGTCTTATTAGGTGTAATTCCAACACCCATAGACCCAAGCAAAAGTTCAATGACCCAATGTAAATTGTACAAAAGTTATTTTAAGTATATTAGTCGCTCAAATGCAGGAACATATGACTAGAATGACATTCTAGTGAGTTATAGATCTCATTCTAGCTTATTGAGGACCTTAGTAGCTGAAACAAATCTTCGCATGTACACAAATGAAAACCTTGAATTGCAAACCTGATTTTGGTTCAATTAGGATTTAAATAGTTCAACCCAATGATCAATTGATCATTTCTATGGACACATAGAGCTACAAACCTATAAATGGTTCAATTGACAACATTAAAACTTAAAAATGCATGCACCCAATTCAAATGATGGATACCCTAAGAAAATTCTTCAATTTGGGAGTTCAATTATGGTTTTAGTAGTTCAAGCAAGTGGTCATATTACCATTTGTGTGCCCCAATAGAGTTGCAGACCTATAAGTGGCTCAATTGACAACTTCAAAACTTAAAAATGCATGCACCAAATTCAAGTGATGGATACCTTTTTTAAAAAATTCAATTTGGGAGCTCACTTAAGGTTTTAGTAGTTCAAACAAGTGGTCATATTACCATTTGTATGCCCCCACGAGGTTGCAGACCTACAAATGGTTCAATTGACAACCTTGGAACTTCAAAATGCATGCACCCAATCCAAATGATGGATACCCTAAGAAAATTCTTCAATTTGGGAGCTCACTTAGGGTTTTAATGGCTCAAACAAGTGGTCATATTACCATTTGTGTGCCCCCATAGAGCTACAAACCTATAAGTGGTTCAATTAACAATTTCAAAACTTAAAAATGCATGCACCCAATTCAACTGATGAATACCCTAAGAAAATTCTTCAATTTGGGAACTCGATTAAAGTTTCAATAACTTAAGCAAGTGGTCATATAACCATTTGTGTGCCCCCACAAAGCTGCAAACTTATAAGTGGTTCAATAGACAACCTCAGAACTTCAAAATGCATGCACCCAATCCAAATGATGGATACCTTAAGAATTTTTTTCAATTTGGGAGTTCAATTAAGGTTTTAGTAGCTCAAACAAGTGGTCATATTACCATTTGTGTGCCCCCACAAAGTTGTTGACCTATAAGTGGTTCAATTGACAACCTTAAAACTTCAAAATGCATGCACCTAATCCAAATGATGGATACCTTAAAACAATTCTTCATTTTGGGAACTCACTTAAGGTTTTAGTGGTTCAAGCAAATGGTCATATTACCATTTTTGTGCCCCCATAGAGTTGCAGACCTATAAGTGGTTTAGTTGACAAACTTAGAACCTCAAAATGCATGCACCCAATTCAAATGATTGATACCTTAAAAAAATTCTTCAATTTGGGAGTTTAATTAGGGCTTTAGTAGCTCAAGAAAATAGTCAAAAATTACCACTTGGGTGGACCCACAATACTATAGACCTACAATCCATTCATACATAGCCTATGAACTTGCAAGTTCTTTTACAAAATTATCCATGAACTTACATTTACAAAAATCTAGAGTTGTTTTATTTCTTGGGTTCCATGAAGTTTTTCATACACAAGCAATATTTGAGGCAATCCACTTCAAATTGCAACCACTATTTGAAAAAACACCTTTTAAGATGCAATTGTTCAACCGTATAATGATAAGATGGGTTTTCGCTTTTGACAACTTCAAGAGCTTGTCATTCCAAGCTCTAACCTATGGATGCATGCCATGATTTATTTACACAATGTAGTTTCCATAACATAGATGGGTTTTTATGAAAATGTAAGCATGCTAAAATTTGCCCATTACCTCGTTAAGGAGAGGCAATAGTTAGCTTGAGTTGATAGAGCTTTAGAGCTCCACATTAGGGCTCTTACAAGGTCTAGGCGATGGTTTTCACTTGAATGATTGGAAAAACCTATAATGAAAAAGTTCTTGCATTGATTCACAAAACTTGGTTCAAAAAACAAAAACATACCACAATGCCAAAAGAAACATTCCCCAAAGAGACAGATCATGAGTGTGACATTCGTAAAAATTTTGGCATTTTTTTCCTAGGCATGAAACATGCTTTCAAACAAACTTAATCATAGTTGTTAACCTCACCTACAAATATCTAAAAGTGCAAAACTCTGGGTTACACATAAATTGTTGGAAGTGTTTATCCCTTTTGCTTTGTGTGCACTCAAGTTTTAATTGACCCCCATGACACTCCTTCAAAATGCAAAGCACTTGGGCTTTTGACACTTGACCACTTCACTTGTTGTTATACTTATCCTTGTGTTTTAATGCAAGCACTCAAATGCAAGTAAGCAAGTTCTGACTATTGAAAATGCATACAAACAAACTATGATTACTAAGAATGAAAAGAGTAAAAGCTCATGTGTGAGTGAAGTTTTTGAGTACAAAAAATAATGTTGATGGCACAAATCGGGGACCAAACTCATTTGACCTTGAATTTTGGTCAAAAATTGAGTTTGGCACCTTGTTCAACCCCTTTGTATTTTTTTCAAGACATTTCAAATTTTGTCCCCTATTTCGGCCAAATTGGGGATCCTCGTGCCCTCTTTCAACGACTTTATGGATAACTTTCATGTTCCAATTATTAAAATCAAGGGGAAATGCTTCAACCTATCAACAATGAAAATCTTCAATCAAATTTGTAGGACGAGATCCAAGTGTTTTGATATAGGTAAAACTTAGTCAAAATGTGTAAGAAATCTTTTTCATATATGAAACATTACAATTTTGAACTTACTTTCTTTTATTAGACAACAATTTGTAATTCACAACTAGACTACATAGGGATTAATACAATTTTAATTTAATATTTGTCGAAATACACAAAAGCATATGGGATAGACCACAAGACTTAAGTACATTGCATTTAAATTTAAATACAATGTATTTAAGTTTTGTGATCATCTACCTCTTTTTTGGCATTTCATAATACCAATCCCATGTTTCCATTGTGATGTACAAATTTTGCACTTATAAGTCAAGTGATGAGAATTTCAAGGAATTAATATATGGGGTTTTTTTTGTATGGTCACCTTGGATGTTTCGACATGTAATTGTTTTTCACATTTCAATTGGAATTTGTTGTTCATGTTGGATTCCATTTGATGGTTCAAGTGGTTTGCCTATCACTACCCTTCATTGCTACTACTTTGTTTCATCATCTTTGGGATGAAGAAGAAGGTTTATTAATGGTGCATTGGAGAGGTTTATCGTTGATGAATAGGGAGGGGGTGATGGTAGATTAGGTTAAATTTTGGAGAATTCAGAATTCATATTCCTTTGCCTAACATCTCTACTAGTTTGATTTGATTTTTAACCTTAAAATTACACCATTAGCTAAAGTCTATTTGTTCAGAGGTTAGCTTTTCCCGTGTGTGCAAAAATGAAGGACAAATTTTTAAAAAGAGATGGTGATGCACTAACTTCATAATACATTGTTCTGGATTTGAAGTCAGACATTGGTAGATTAATAGGTTTTCCTTGGGCTTGAGGAAGTTGTTGATGTTATGTACTATTACCATATACACTATCTTTTTCATCTAGAAATTAATTTCTATGATCATCACTTTCACCACAACGATGAAAAGCCTTGGGTGTTGTTTTTGCTTATGGTTATAATGGATTCTTGGTTGACAGCTTCAAAGTGTTGTGAAAATGTGGTTTCACACGATTCCCATCATCATGGTAACTGGTAGCTCCAAAGAAAATTTCCTCGTAATTTGGTTGTTGAATGTCCTCATTTGAATTAAACATGCTATGATGTTGATTAAATATCTTGTGTGTTTGGACTGATAATTGTTCTAAAAAATGCATAGTTGTTGCCTATGCAATAGAAGTTGCACAAAAGCCTTGGGAAGGAAGAGAAACATAGAGAAGAAACAAAGCAAGAAATCATAGATCGTGTGGAGGATGTAAGGCATGCAAACAACCAACATTGTAATGTTTGAGATTAGATTGGAAATATTGCCAACTCATCAATAGCAAATTCTTATGTGTTTTTTCAACAAACATATAACACCTCTTGGTATGGTGTTATTGTTATTTTGCAAGAAGTGCAAGTAAAAAAGAACAATGACCATGGTGGTAGTTAATAAGGGTTGTCAACTGAATTAAAAAGAAGTTTAGGTCTTTTGATCATTCATTCAACTACCCATTCATATTTGGGTGCCAATTTTTTTTTCAGAAAACCACAAATTGCAATCCTACAATTGATGTGGTCATAGTGTTCCACATGTTACAATACTACAGTTGATGTGGGTAAAATGTTCCAAGTATTGAAAGATTGGGAGCAATTGCAATCACAAATGCTTCACATATTATAACATTACACGTGTGTTGAATATAATGAAGCAATGGGGTGTCTTCAGCATGTTGTTGCCACAGATAACGAAGTTTAATAAAATTATGCACCCAGGGCCATGTTTGAAGGAATCCCCCATAGGCCGCTACGACCATCCTTGGCGTGGCAGACATGTGTTAATGACACACCCTGTCGATTAGACACTCGCTTTAGTGGTTGAAACAAAGGCTAGATTTTTGCCAATGTTCATCACTTTGTTGCTACCATGTTTGTTTATCTACTTTGCATAATGTAGTTTTAGTCAAGATCCAACATAGGGACATAAACATTGAGATGTGATACATGTTGCAGTAGTTAATGACAAGTATTATCATGTTCTAACATATTGGGGGCATGTTATATTGGAAGAAAAAGACAACCCCTCTATTTCACCAAAATTTTCTTCCACATCTACCCTTCAAGAGGGAAGGCTTTGTCCTACATCTAATGCAAAGAGCTTGGTGTACCTTCTTTTTTTGGTATGTGGGAGGACTATTGTATTACCAATTTGGGTTCTAATTGAATATGTCAATAAGGACAAAAACATCATTAGAATGAGTATGTGTGAATGAATACTGACAATACTTTAAATTTGGAATACCAAATTGTGAATATTGATAAAAATTTGATATTTCAAATGTTTACATGCCAATGAAAAATCTTAATAAAAAAAATATTATAAAATAAGTTAGTATAAATGAGAAAAGTTAAAAAAAAAAAAAAAGAAGAGGGGGGTGGGGGGGGGGGGGGGGGGGGGGGGGGGGGGGGGGGGGTTGCTTGACCCACAACTAGACAACTGCATATATTATAGTAAGAAATTATCAAAAATTTAGGATATTGCTTATGGATTTTGTCCTTTGTATACTGATTATGCATCTCTTTGTTTTTATTTCTCCATGGCATGATCAAGCATCCGTATTTAGACATTGGCAAGATGTCAACTATGAATTATGGCAATTTTATTATGTTTTCTTACAGTTTGAGTTTTAATCAACTTCATGATCATTGTTGCCATACTCAATCAACATTCTCATTAAAAAATTGTGGAGATTGTAGGAAGAGAGTTACACATTTTTCAAGAGGAATCAACACCTCATTGATCTTATAGTGAGAAGCCAGAAAATAGATCCTCCTCCCAAGTTGATTGAATCATTTTTAGTGCTTGGAAGGGGTTAAGCATAATAGTTTATCTCCTTCATTTCACAACTTTGTAAGCAACCATATTGTTGTAATTGTAGTCCTCTTATGCATCACATATATTACATGGCCTAACAACCACGAAGTCAATTCTATCTTGCTCTCTTTCTAAACAAAACAAAGGAGGAATAATTTCAAAGTATTGTTGTAAGGGGTTTTGTTTGTTTTGAAGAAGTGTTTTTGATTGCACACTTTCCTTTCAAAGAAATGGAAGATTTAGTGTAAGTATGATTGTGTAGTAAACTACAAAGGTTATTAGCCTTTAGTTGGATAATGTAAAAATTCTAATGTAATTATTTGATTTCCAAATCCATGTTTCAATTGTGCTACTATACTTTGAGACTCATTAATGAATTTTCATCTAAGAGCATCCCCACCATTCCTTAGAATGTAACCCTATAAAAATATTTTTCACATCCAAGTTTAGTTATTTATTTTTGGTAGCCCCACCCATAAAACTAAAACTAAGACTACAAATATGTCGAAACTATTAATAGTAAACCACTTAGACCATATATGTTACATGTTATGAGTTGTTATCAAACATCTCTGTTAATGGCAGCAAATGTCGTCCAAATGGCAGTGCACATACCCATCATGTTGCATCAATGTGTGCCCCTTCAATTGTAGGTTAATGACCAAATTTATTGAACGTGTGTTTTTTTGTGGAATGAACAATCCACTACATACATGGAGAAAATAAAATGTTGATCAATAGTTTACACCTTGCCTTTGTTGTTTTTAGCAAAACATGACCACCATGTCATATCATTTTCTTAAAAATCTTATAACATCATATGTTTGTGGTCAATATCTGGAGTTGGAAGCAACACAAACATAAGAATGCACTCACCTTAAATTCCACTGAATGCTCTCAATCTTGACAAGCTTGATTTCCACTTTGGTATATTTACATTGTGTTGGGATCACTTGTGCAAGCTAGTTGAGGAGCCAACCTAATGAACACTCTAAGGACTTTACAAGCAGTTGTTGATTTCAAAAACCCTCATGTTATTTTTTTCCTCATTCACATGTACTTGAAACAAATATATGTATGGTTATTCAAACTATAAGGGATTTTCTATAGGATCTTTTGCAATTTAAAAAACATACTTATATTGAAATGGATGAGAGCTTGTTGACTAACATGAGAAGTGCACAAAGAGACTGAACCTTTGGCTAATAGTGTTCCATGCATTTCCCTCTCTTGGTCATCTATAATGGGTATGGATACATAATCTTCAACCCATGATGTTGGCAAGCATTCAAGATAATAGTTAAACCAAAAACTCCAAATAATATTGTTACTTAAACTGCAACAAGTTTGTGATTGTAAGCTTCATTTCATTTTAGATTGTCCATTTGCTTATGTATCCTTGTATAAACAAACATCTAAGTTTGAGGCACAAAGAGGCCTACATAGAAGGTAGTGGTTGGGACCCCCTTAATTAAACACACTATAGCATATTAATCACAATAAAGTAGGGAATTTGCAAAATGAAAGCTTTTCTTACCATGTGCCTCTTCTTACACACATAAGCTTGAAAAATTGTGGATCTTCAAAAGTAGGCAACATGCACTTGTGGAACAATAATATTGTGACTTCGAAAATGATTGTAACATAACAAACAATGTCAATTGGAAGCGACTCATAATAAGGAGGTTCATAAGCCATCAAACAAGTTGTCACCAATGTTCTAGCTATTTGTTATATATGTGAAACATTTTGTTTACTCAATTGCAACTCATGCCAAGAATATAAACAATTTTTTTTTAACTATGTCTTACAAATATGCTCCAAATGTGAAGCATCCAAATTTTTACTTTGAACCAAGGGCACCTTGGTGCTAATACCCCAAAAAAAGATGCATAATGTACAACAAAAGAATGTGAAGTTTTGGATTGTAGAACTTGGAAAAATTGAAATCCGTGACAAAATTTTCATAAGAATTTTGAACTTTTCATGTCATGAATTGAGAATAATTTATTGTACCAATAGACAAAATTTGTATTTATGGAATTTAGAACAACAAGTGACATTACACTAATTTGTACATATATTAAGTGAGTAGTTAGAAATTGGGGGCTTGGGGGATCTTCCTAGTTAGTAAGGTGATAGGTCCCATGGTTCATGTAGATCGTCCTAAAGCTTTGGCTTCACTTGGTTTGTCCTAAAGTGCACATTGATTGTGATGAATAGTTTAAATTTATTAGGTTGGTTGTTAACAATGAAAAAAAACTTTTATTATAAACTTCAATGAAATGTGGGTAAATGGTTTTATAGACCAATGTGGAAAGAGCACATGGTTGATAAGAATAGTAAAAAATGGGATTAATTGTTAACAATGTACCAAAAAGTAATGGATCCAAAATTTTGTAGATGTGTTTGGTTCTTGCCCACCAAATATTCCAACTATCTTATTGCTTGGCCCACAAACATTTTGTAACAATCCATCCATTTGTAGTCTTTAGAAAATAACCCTCTTTAAAAAAGAACAAGCCCCCTTTGGATGCTCAAATCTTTCAAGTTTGATAACAACCAACACCTAACCATAACTTGTCAAATGAGCATTCATGACATAGTAACACACACACATATGTGGACAAAATGCCTTCTTAGGTACTTACTTGAAGGAAACTAGAAAGCTTGCACACATATCCCTTAAAGACATTTATGTTGGTGAAATATCATGTCTAGTAGCAATGTGGTTTGTCTACATACTTGCATCACAACATATGATTCCACCATTTTGAGTGAAGCCCATCAAAGAAAGAAAGACAACATCAATGGAAGGAGAACATCAAGTTGGAAGAAAAAATCAGTTAACAAAAAATTTCATGCCCAACTATAGGACTTTAAAAAAAAAAACCTTATGGGAAAAATCGCTTGTCTTCAAGGGCCATGTTTCATTGGTTGCATTTATGGCATCCACATACATGGATGGTGTGGAATAAAATACATTTACATTGCCATCCTATCACAAGCAATAACAATGACCTTTAGTGCAAAACTTGAGTGAATTTGCGAAACCTGTAACCTTTATAGGTACCCATTTGGTGTCATAACCATTGCTAGGTTTAGGGTTTAGGATCTCACAAAAAAAAAAATTTAAACTTGAAAGTCTTTTTAAGACATTAAATACCTCAACTTAAGAAGGAGAAGACCTCAAGAATAAGGGAAAACAAAAAGGGTACATAAATCCAATGCATAAATTTCATTAGGTTCACATGGTGAATGAGCTTATCCATTTGCTTGAACCACATTTTGGCATACATATATGCAAAGTTATCACCCATGGTCCACATCAGATGGTTTGTCTAATATTCGTCACTTTGTGCACATCCAAGAAGAAGCATTGTGGTGATTCAGTTTCTTGTTGAAACACACTCAAAAATTCTAAACATTTTTTTTGCACATAGCTTTAAGCACCAATTTAGTAGCCAATTTTTCCTTATACAATTAATAGAACATTACATAACTCAAACATAATCTATTGTATAATAACATTACAAACTTGGTTTTGAGCATATTCCACAAAGAGATCAACTAATTCATGTACATTGTAGTCATTGAAACAAACATCATCCTGTACATTGGTACCAACAACAAAAAATAGAAACTCCCATATTATATATATATATATATATATGAGATTACAAAAAAAACCACCCTATGGAAACACAATTGTATGGTGACTATTTATGTCAAGTTTTCGGCAAACCAAAAGAAAAAACAAAAGCATTTAGGTGTGTTAGTTACTTGGATAGGAGAATTTTTAGAACTAATGTCAAAGTTGGAGCTAGAAGGTGGTTCATGATCATTCCAAATGTAGTTTTAATTGTACATACTAAGGATGTTTCTTGCACCTCGCTTATTCCAAATGACATTTTATTAGTTATCGTACAAATGAAAAAAAAACACTTTGAAATTCATTTCAATCTAATTTTTTTATCCTCTCAATTTGAGCTTTTATAATTGTTCCATAACCTTAAACTCAAAACCTTAAACCTAACAACAATCATTATTGTTGCTAAAACTTGTTGAGTTTTGTATGCACATGTGTTTCTAAGCTTGTCCAACAAGGTCATGTTTTCCCATTTTTCTTCAAAGGAAAGAAACCATTTTTGGTACTCGAAGTATAGACAAGAATCTTGGAGCTTACATACTTGGAAGTAGATGTTTTAGATGCCTTGACAATCACCATGTCATCATCATATGCACTTTGGATAGAACTCAAAACCACGTAATCTTTCAAACTATCCATCAAGAAGTAGAAGAAGAAGAAAAAGAAGTGTTCCTTGTAACAAAACAAATAGGACAAGAAAGCAAAGAAAGAAATAAGTCACAATAGGCACCTATCTTCTATGCAGAGACCAATGTTGCACAATAGGAAGATGTCTAGAATAGTGGTAACTTGTAGCTAGATTATACAAGAGAGAAAAGAGAGAAAGGATTTGCTTGAGAAGAGAAGAAATGATGTCAATATGGCACAAAGTGCGATAGAGGAAACAAGAAGGCCATAACAGAAAAAACTCTTCAAGATGCTTTTAGAGCCCTTGTCACATTGGAAGAAGTTGTAGAATTGGGAGTGAATTTCTTATAAAGAAGGAAACAATCAAACAATGTAAATGTAAATGAATATGAGAAAAAATAAATAAGCAAATGTTGTTGAAGTGAAACCCAACCATTCTTCAACCCTTGCTCCTTCCTTCCTTCACAACTTTTGAAAACTTCAACAAATTTGCGCCAACAACACACATATGCAATCATAAGAACTATACATAGATACCTAACCAATTGTTTTCAACATATTTTCATAAACAAAAATCATTGAATCTTAATCCAAATGCATGCATCCACACTAGACTTGCACTACACACTATATGGTTCCAACAGACCAAGAATGAAAAAAGTACCAAACAACACCATCCAACTACTAACAAACATCATAAGTGTAAAGCACTTACTATATTCATATGCAAATGTCATGTAGCAACTAAACAATTTTTGTGGATTTTTCACAATAACATATGTAGCTGATATGACATTTGGACTCAACCTAGAAAATTTTATTTACAATGTGCCACAAATGTGATCACATTTGCATCACAACATAAGTAATAAAACCATATGTCCATTCCCTAAATACTTGCATTCAAACACATTATAAAAAATAAAATGGTAGATTGGTAATGCATAGCAACATGAAGCCCAAGTTAATGTACTTTCATGTGCATAGATCTCCATATCAAGGCATGACCTCCTTGTACTTTACACTTTGTTTACCTCAAATGACGTCAGCGAAGACAATGCCCGGCCACAGGACACGATGCGACTTTGGTCCAGTGATTTTGCCAAAATGGCTATGACCCACATGAACGTTCAGCCAGATTTGGCTACAACCTAAATAAATATGAAAGTAACATTTAAAAAACATCCTTCTTGTTTTGTGGCTTAACTTGAACCATGTATAGAAAAATCTGGTGAGTTTTCCAAAATTTTGGTTGAATTTCTGGGTGTTGAAAATCTCAAAAAGCACTTGA
>Ga0116230_10004640_pt1 | contig 13463 bp, 9 predicted proteins | sample S1TSphfallax_3_FD_88678 | JGI IMG/M metagenome (GOLD analysis project Ga0116230, IMG submission 88678) | Host-associated microbial communities from peat moss isolated from Minnesota, USA - S1T2_Fd - Sphagnum fallax MG | ecosystem: Host-associated > Plants > Peat moss > Unclassified | place: USA...
AACTAGAGGTTCTTCATAAAAATAAAGAACCAACTAAAATTGTTTACTACTAGTGTTGCCAAGTTTATGCCTACCAAAATTCTAGTGGGTTTTTTGGTTTAGGGTTTAGGGTTTAATACCTACTACGAAACCCACCAAAAAACCCACTAGGTATTAGGTAGGTTTTATTCTAGTGGGTTTTTTGGTCAAGTTTTGTAGTAGGTTTTTAAATGAAAGGTTCAAAGTTTTGTTGGCCTTGCCTTGCTAGGCAAGGATATTTCGTTTAGATTCATTATAGAGTATAGTAGCTTACAGGATTTTGGCCCCAACTAGGTAATAATAATAGGTCTATTTTTATTATGAGGATTTTTGAAAGATAATATTTTGGCTTGTGTTGAAACTTGAGATTACTTGTAGAGTTATAATATCTTGAAGGAATTTGGTTTCTTTTAGAGGATTTTTGTTGAAGATTATGTTTTTGCATGGTGAAATATTTGAATTTCCATAAGTCTTCTTTTGCCTTAAGACACATTTTAATGCAAATGGCAAGGCCACGGTGTGACACAACCCTTGTTACAATAGGATTTGGATCGATCCAAACCATGCAATCAACTTCATGCTTCAAATTGAAACCCAAACATGAACTCAGTTGTTGGGCTAGTTCATGTGACCCTGCACCCACCAATGCATTAGTCCCATTTGACATGTTCTAAGTTTGGTTGATTGGATGACACCGGTGTCGGGCATGTACCAAAGAACATGTGAGAACCGCACAAGGTTTCAAAGGTTTCAAGCCAATTCTTAGTTTGAAACTCCCAGGGTATCACATTGAATGATGTCCTTTATGAAACATGGCTGCAAAGTTTTATACAATGTGAAAATCGAGCCTTTGAACCTTGATCAAATGTATATTTAAATTTTATTGAAACCTTGACAAGGTATTTTTAAAAATCAAGGCTAGGGTTTCAAGGTTTAAAATTAATTAGGTAGTCAATAGTCAATAAGGTTTAGTGTTTAGTCAATAGTTAATTTAGAGTTTAGTTAGGTTTAGGGTTAAGCAATAAATGGCACCACTTGTCATTTGATATAAAGCAAGTGTTCCAAGCTTTTTCTCTCAATTTTATGTTTGTTGTTTGTTACTTAGATTAATTATGTTGGTTAGTTGCTTTGGTTAGTAATTAGTAGTCCTTGGTCAATGCTCGAGCTCCTTGCTTCTCTTTGGTCGACACTATTGCTCCTTGCTTCTCCTCGGTCAAGGAGCTCCTTGCTTCTCTTTGGTTGACACTATTGCTCCTTGCTTTTCCTCAGTCAAGGATGTTGTTCAAGTTACTCCTCTTACTCGATGTGCTTGATGTTGTTGCTCCTTTTGTTAATCCACATTCAAAACTACTATTCCTTTGTTCATTCATCCTCAACGTGGCTTATTGAGGTACCTATTCATTACATTGTGATGTTGCTTTTCTTTTTGTTCCTTGCTTGACATAACTACTTTTGCTCCTCTTATTCAAATTGGTACTTGCCCCTTCTTATTTTTTTGCAAGTGTGAGAGGAGTTGCCCAAATTCAAGTTTTCATGCTAGACTTAGAAGGTAAGTTTTTTTTTTCAATTTTTATTTCTTGATATTTTTTTATTATCCATGTTGTTTTTAAGGAAATTTTGCTTGAAAATGTGTTTATTTGTTGTGTGCAAAAATGATTTAGACATTGTACATTTAATTATACACATTGCATCTCACTTTCACACATCGTATTTCATTTGCACAATTGCATTGTGTATTTTTTCAGCACATTGCATCTTTTTTTAACTTTCCTTTCAATTGATTATAAACGTGTAGGTTGATTTTTGAATAGATAACAAAATCTTATTTTGGCAAAAAACATAAATAAATTTATAATTTCTCCTTCAAGGTAAGTAATATTATAATAAAAAATGGAGGAATCAAATCAAAATGAAAATTTTATTTTGATTGAAGAAAATAAGACCAATGAAAATGAAATGAACATTGAAAAACATGTGAAAAGAGTAGAAAGTGGAAATGTGCAAACAAAATTTAGCAAAGTTGAAGATGATGGGGAACAAATAATGAAAAAAATAAAAATAAATGATATGTTCAAAGAAAAATTTGGAAAGGCCACAACATGAATTCTTTATGTTGAGCATTTTATTGTGTGAATGATGGGAAAAAGGTTGAAATTGAATCTCATCAAGTCATGAGATGTATTATGTGTTATGATAATGTTGTAAATATTCCTAATTCAAGAACTAAAGAAAGGAGAGGTTTAATAACCTATTATAAAACTTATGGTATAACTGCTTTAAATAAACATGTAGATGTAAATCATATGTAATTGCAAAGAAATTTCAAAAAGAAATTAATAATGAAATAACAAAAAAATTGAAAAACAATTTGCAAAAAAAAAACCAAATGTCCTAGCAAGTGCATTTTTTTTTTTGTTGTTGTAAATGAACCTTTCAAAAAAGATAATACACAACAAAAAAAAATTACAAGACCTTGGCCTTTTGATTATGAAAAATAATTTACAATTGCAATTTGTTAAAAGTGTATGGTTTAAATTTGTAATATTACATTTGTGTCCTAGAGTTGTATTCCCTTCTATAAAAAAAAAAATCTTAGAAAATATTACCTAACTTGGTGGAGAAAACGAAAGAAATGTATGTTTTGCCAAAATTAATAAATTGTATTTATGCCACACCAAGCTTTAAATTGTGGATGTCAAAAGGAGTGCAAGATATATTTGCTCTTGTTATAAGGCTTGTTGGTATGCAACAACAAAAGAAAAAATGTGTGAAAAATTCAAGGAAATGTCCATTATTTTGCCCAAGTACATTTGTAAAAATGTATAATTTGACCCAAAAAATATGAAAATGGTAGACAAGAATGGAACAAAGCTTATATTGCTTCTAGTTTTCGCCCAAGGAAGTTAAACATTCTAATGAAAACAAAGTAATTTTCTGTGAATTATTTTAATATGAGTTTTTCTAATTCTTTTTTTTATTTTGTATTTTTTTCTTATTCGAATGCTAACATATTGGTGCATGGTGGTTTGCAAGTTTGCCAGCAAAGTGATGTTATTTCAAAAAACCTTGCAATATTGTGAAGCAATTGATAATTATTACAATAGGAAAACTACTATAATGATAAGTGCATGTGTCTCACATCCTTTTACTTGGCATGTTGCACAAATAGTTGTTAATGTTTTTTCCCATGTAGTTAGTGCATGTGTATTGAACCAATATTGTGCACATTGGTTTTTAAGCGATGCATTTCATTTTGCAATAACCATGAACACAAAACTAATGGAAAAGTTGGAAAATGCCCTTACATTTTACAACAGATTGGATGAAGATTTTTGGATGTTCAATGAATTAACCTTGGCTTCAAATATGAAAAAGGAAGTTTCTATTGTTTTCCATTCATCTCATTTTTTTGGAAGAAAATATGAACAAAGAAAAACACGAACATGTTGTCCCTAATGTTAGATTCAAGGTTCAAGAACTTTAGGTTAATTTCATCCTTGATTGGTTCAAAGCAAGGGATTTATATTGTTCATGAATATGACCTGAGGTCCTTATTTCCCATGCTTTTGAAATGCCATCAAGATTTGCATCCCCTAGTAGAATTTGAGATTACATAACAATACATTGATGTTGACAACAACTTGGACATATTTGAAATGACTATTAGTTGTAGTGAACAATGAAGGAACTTATCAACATGGAGCTATGGTCTTTTATGCATTATCATGTGAATATTAAAGAGACTAAATGTTTTTTTCAAAAATGGGAAAAACATGAATCATTAGTTCCTACTATTGGGTTCCTTGGTCAACGTATTCTAAGAATTCCATGATCTCAAATAGATACTAAACACATTTTTTCATTGGTTGGAATTCTTACAAACCTCAAGAAATATTGTTTACAATTTGATAACCTAGAAAATTGGCTTAATGGTCCTAAAGTTAATTGTAGAACACCTTTTAATTTAATGGGATTAATTGATATGGATATTGAGTTAGAAGAAGAATTAAATAAATTTGAAGGATCCTTTTAGAGGGATCAAGTGGTGCACATGCGAAATGGTGATAAAATTCAAATTTTCATCAAATTTTCTTATGTCCATTTATGGTTTTCATCAATTTGGTTTCATCCTTTAATTTTATTACAAAATTCATTATCATATTTTTTTTAATTGAAAAACAAACTTTAGAAATCAAGTTTTTTATAATTTTTTTTTGGTATCTAGTTGTGGAGAACTACCTTTGAAAACTAATGATTTTCACATTTGCAAGAATTGTTTTCATGAAATTAGATGGATGTATATATTTCCAAAAAAAAAAAAAACCAACTGGGTTTTGAAATTATCTTTCTTCGATCAACAATTCTCACAAAAAAAAAGAATTGCCCAACACAAATCACAACTAATGTTGGTCAATTGTTGTTTTTGTTTTTCATAACCTTTAGTTATCAATATCAAAAAAATTGAAAAAAAAATCATTGATTATCAATTTCAATTTCATTAGTGATAACCCTAATTATCAATTTCATTGTCAGAGCAATAACCCAAATTATCAATTTTATTCTCAAAATATTAAACTAGTTATCAATTTACTTGATTATCATCATAGTACGTTGGTGGTTTCAACACAAGTTATATCATTTTTAGAAACATAGGAAAAATTCAAAAAAAATCTTTGTGAAGGGAATTGAATAATATTTTCAAATATTAAAAGAAAAATCTATTTTCAAAAGGGAATATTTTAAAGTAATTAATTGTTCAACAAACATGTGTTGAAGCCACCCTTGTATTACAATATTATTTGAGTAATAACCATTAGTTATGCATAGGAATATATTATCAAATACATGGTTAAGAATCAATTATAACATTTTTTTTGAAAAATAATTTAATTTTCATCTTGTTTTCTTGTTTTCTTGTTTTCTAGCATAAATATGTCTAGTTGCTAGTGTTTTAATATTGATAAGTAGGTTATTAAAAATTAAAAACTAAATATTAGGCAATTAATTTGTTGACTAATTTTTAAAAGATTAATAACTAATTGGTAGGTTATGAATAATTGAGTTGATAACTGGGATTTTTCTATAATAGGCCAACACTGGTCACAATCAATGTGTGGTGGGTATTTGATTTTTGTAATGCATGTCAATTTTGGGTATTTGAAAAATATATATTCAAAGAATAGTTGGTTGTGGGTATTTCAAAAAATTGAAAAAACCACCAAGTTTCATGAAATAACTAGCAAAGACCTAGGGGTTTTAGGTGGATATTTGATTTTTTAAAAATTGAAAACTACATTTATATAATAACCATGCATTTGTTTATTTGATAATTGTGTCTATATACCATAATTGGGTATTTGATTCTTTGGATAACTACAATCATCAACTCAAATACCCATTTTGATACCTAGTGGGGTTTGGTGCAATTCTTAATACCCATCCCATTCTAGTCACAATGTCTTCCCTTTCCACAAATCAGATAACATATATCATTGACAGATCTAGATTGAGTGCTATGTAATGGAATTAGAGCAAATATAGGACTTTGATCAAGACATTGAATGAAGGTTTAAGGTTTTTGCTTAAGGCATGAAATGTTGCCCCATATACATAATTCAAAACAAGTTGGGTCTATCTATTGATGATGTAGGCATCTCATTAGAATGCACTCATAGACAAAACCACAATCTTCACAATTTTGTTTCATTGGTGATTTTACATGTGGTGGGGTGGGTGTTGTCCTTCTCATTCAAGATGGTTTTATTTTCATTTGAGGCGTATTAATGTTTGAGTAATGATTTATCACCTAACCTTACTCAAAGATATGATATTAAAATTTAGCTTGAATTCGTCAAATAGGTATTTTGTACATGACCACATGCCATTTTAGCTAAAACACAATAGATTAAAGATCTCAAGTCATGTGCTGCCTATGATATATTACATAAAACTTGAACTTTGAGATCTAATTATAGTTTTGCCATTAGTCTTAAACATAGATATTATAAATAAAATTGAATAAGAAGGCAATAGGATGTTCAATAACTTATGGAACACAATGTTCAGTGATGGTGTAATACGATCATTCCAATTTGCTTAACCCACCTAGAATTGTTCATTTCAACAATTTGGTGGCTAAATTGATACAACATTACCAAATGTGTTTCTTGATGCATTTGCAATGGTGTGTGGTTTATCATCTAGCCATAAACACATTACATTCTATATGTGTTTCATCCCAATGAATTGTTTTTGCATCTATGCAGTGATGATTTATCAACAACAATGTTTGTTGAGGGTGTCAGATAGAAAGAAAAATAGAATATTTTTAATAAAATTTTAGCATTTGGCATCAATGGTTGCCTTGTCAAACTAAATATTTGTGAATTTATTTGAATTATGGACATTCTACGTGTTTGTGCAATTTGCATCCATGGTCAAGTAGTGAGATTGCTGAAGATTTTGCAAGTGATGTGTTTTCAATATTTGTCACTGTGTTACAACTAATTATAGGAAAGGTTTGTGCAATAAATGTTGATGAAAATGCTGTGAATTTTTAACAAGGATGTGTGTAATTTGAAACAAATGTTTTGCGATTGCTTGAATGGGGGTGTTTACTTGTTAAGTTTAGTTTTTCATTCACCCAATGGAAGTGTTGGGTGTCATGTAGACCTTCATGTATCATGTGGGAAGAAGGTGATAGAAGATGAATGCCATAAGCCTCCTACATGCATGTGAAATTTGATGAAAAACCACCTAATTGACACAATTGTGTTGACCATGTCCTTTTATTTTGTACAAAAAAGCCTATTGATTCACTACTAGTAGTTGTTTGAAAATTTCCATTTTTTTATTTCAAGGAAAGGTCATCACAATGAACTTCTTTTGTGTGTTTCATGTGTTATAGAACATGCCATGAATTGCATATTTCTATGTAATGGTGGTTAATTCTATGCAACAAGTGGATGATTTTGTAATAAACCCAATTCTTAAGATCGTTGAAAATTTGTAAAACTAGTTTTTTGAGCCAATTTTCCCATTTAGAGGAAAGAGTACAAGCTTATTTTACATTAATGCAAGAATGGGGTGACTTTTTTGCAAGATCTCAAGGTCAAATTTCTAGATCATGAACAAATAGTTTGAATACATTGTGTTTTGTAAAAAAATTGTGTGAACTTTCAAGTATTCCTTCACGTATTAACCATGTGGTTGCCTTCTAGCCTTGGTCGCAAGGTGGATTGCCTTGCCAATATGCCATTACCCAACATAATGAATGAGGTAGGCCATTATATATTGTAGTGATTGAGGTAAGCTAGTATGGCTATCCTCCCACTATTATAGTGGAAAATTACATTTTGTAAATTATCATCATGCTAACCCACAAAACATTAAGCCATCTCCCAAATTGGAATGCCCACCCATGAGATCATTATGCACGATTGGTAAAACCTTTGGTTGTTAGTTTTACTAGAATAAGGGTTTATGCTTGGGTCCACATCATGCGTGCCTAATTATGGTAAAGCCCCATGGCCAAGGGCTTTACCATGTGTGGATACTAGTGTTGGGTGCGTATGTAAATTGTTTAAGGGTGTCAACTTGGGCATAAATATGGGTATCACAAGCCTTGACCAACAAACATCAATTTTTTAAAAAATGAATGAAGCCCTATCTAGGCAAGCTTTTGGTTTCTCATACACAACCAAAGCCCATACCTTAGTAGGCCTTTGTTTCCTAAAGTCCATCAAATGTCCATGCCCATTAGACCTCTTACTTACTTTACATAGACAAGTCATTATGAGTAAGGTGTTAGAAATTTAGGGTTTAGGGCTTAACAAAGAAACATTCAACCACACCATCATTATCAAGTGTTTTCTTTTTGTTCGTGTCGAAGGTGCTTGTGTTTTCATGATGGAATGTTAGCATGAAAGGATGATTCAACGATAATGAAACATCATTGACGTTGCTACCCACTATGCATTGATGGAAATTAATAATAGACATATTTGAGTTTTGCTCAAGAAGCGATAAACATTTCAATCCTCCTTTCTATTTTGTGATTTTTTTGTTTTGGTGTAATATTTCATCTTTATTTTTTCTATTGTGCTTCTTATGTTTGGATGTTTGGATATACTTGTGTTTCAATTTTTAGACCTTTTTTTGGCTTTTAGTGTATTTTCATTTCAATTCTCAAACCTTTTTATTTGCTTTCGGTGCATTTCAATGTTTGGTGTTTACCAATGTATTCAATGTTTTTGGTAAACAATGTTTTTTATGTTTCATCCTAATTATTGTGTCTTAGAGGTTTTCAATTGCACCCAAATTTTTTACACACCTAGGTCATTGTGGTTTGTGCCACGAATCTTGGAGTTGTGGTTTATTTGGTTTTTGGGTAAAATGGTGGACAATTGGCATGACGATAGTTTGAAAGTAGTTGAATTGCCAATTTACATTTACATTTATAGCTAATTGTGAACATCTTGGAGATTTTGGTGTTGAAAATGCTGACGGTGCAAGTGGAAGAACTTGCCAAATGACACAATAATTGGAGAGGTGGCCAAATCTATTGAGCTTTTGCAAAAAAAAAAATTGCCTTGCAACAACAACATTTCTTTCAAATGTTGGAGTGTAATTAGAAATTTTGGCATCCATTCAATATAACTACAAATAGATGGGTTTTTTTTTCAATTTTAATGGATTTTCAATTATTATAAATTCAATAAAGTCTTAGAAGATGTGGTGTGCTGTTTATCATAGTATGTAACAAGAAGAGGATGGAAACAATTCCACGTGCATTTGAAAATGCTTGCTTGTGTGTAATAATGCACAATTGTAATGAGTCGGCATGTATCTTAAGAGCATTTTGTTATGTTGAATATTTACAAACAAAAAAAGTTATTTTTGAGGATGTGTCTATTCATGCCCAATAGTTAGCAACCAAGAAGCAGACAAAGCCCACATCAAGCTTAATTATTAATTAGTTTGCTTTTGGATGCCCTTACAAAAATTGAACCCCATTTGAGAACATTTTAAAAAAGATTTGACATTGTATGTCACTAAGGATGATCAACCATTGAGTTCCATTGAAAACATCTGGTTATAGAAGTTAGTATTTCATTAATGTAGCTAGGTTATTTTTTCCAAATAGGTTAGAGTACGCAAACAAAGTAATCCTTAACATGTTAACAAGACCATGGATCACCATGTTTTTCCTAGCTTAGTTAAAAGTATTACGATGACAACAACATTTCGTTTATGGATGTAACATGGATGATTTGATACATTTGCATTGGTGGTGAACTACATCAATAGCAAGTGGGAACCATGTCATATCATGTTAGGCATCTTTGAGGTTCATGAAACATGAGGAACTACCATGGCTTTACAACTGAAATATTTATTTGTTCATTTTGATTTGCGAAATAAGGTAATTATGTATGTACTAATTTAAAGGTACTAATTTAAACACCTTCACAAATGCCTTAATAAACATTATTTCATGTGTTCCATTGTTTATTGTCAAAACCATATGCTATTAGTTGTTATGGGCATATAATGTCAAAATGTTGTTATAATTAGTATGCCATTGATGAATCGAAAGTGTTGTTGGAATGAAAGGAGTTTCCATCAAGGATGCACAATCTTCTATGTAGATAATTATAACTTCGACCAAAAAAATGGAAAGGGTTCACAAGAGTGGGCTAAAGCTTATAGACATGCTAGTTTGCATTATTGTAAGTTGAAGACACTTGTGAAAACCCGATTTACATCCAAAGTCATCCTATTCAAAGAATGCTTGGAGTTTAAGTGTGCAATAAACCTTTGTTACTCACAATAGCCAATTGCATTACAAAGTAAAATTCCTAGCCCACAAACATGGCTTATGGTAGAGCAAGTCGATTGCACTTTTATTCCCTTTGTCACACAACGTGTCCTAAACCAATCTCGCAAGTATTGGTTGTTGTTTAGTGCACTTGCTATAGCCATTTCCATGTGTTGTACAATGTATGACAACATTTTTCAAGTTTAGGATCCAATGTAGGTATGTAAGTTGAAAACTTTATGTATAATTTCAATTTTTAGGTTAGTTTGGGTGAATTCTATTTGAATTTTGTGAGATTAAATTAATTTTATTTATGTTAAATTGGGATGTTGGAAGTTGGGCGGGCTTTAATTTTGAACTACAAGCTTGTGGCCATCACATGAGATCTAAAATGATTAAAGTTTTGCAACCTTTTTTGGGATTCGCATTTCATTTCAGCCCCATTGTGCACATAACATGTTAGTCCTTATGCTAAACCCTGGTTTCAAAAACTTACAAATCATACCAGACTTTGTTGTGGGCCTTGAATAAGCTATGGAAATTGTAGTTGAATATGAAAGCGAAATTCTACTGCTTGTTTTATTGATTGTGTATAATGGATTAACACTAACCCTCATTAGAGTTGAAGTTGCAAGTCATGTTTTGCTGATTTTGGGTGTCTTTGGATCCCTAGTTTCGACAGAAGAAACTACCATGGGGTTTCTCAAAGCAAAGTTGTCATTTTTTTGACATAGCTAAATACCATTAGAAGTTTTCAGCCAATTGAAACGGTAGGCAAAACATGATAAACAATTTCTTTATCTTAGATTTTTTGCACATCAAATTATGGGGATTATGGGCTTGTAGATTAAAGCCAAACAAAATTCTTAGCATGGCTAAGGCCATCATCATAAGTTTGAGGAAGTGTGAGCTTGGTATCGAAAATTTAAACAAGATCGTGTTGATTATGAAAAATTGGCATGAGGACCCAAGATTAGGTTATGCTATTGGTGAAGGGTTCAAGACAATGGAAGACTATTTAGATGCTAAAAATAGCCTATTTGAAAAAAAGAAATAAAATTGATTGCAAATTTTGATTTTTTGAAGTGTGAATTGGATTGACTTTGGAACAACAAGTTTATGTTGACAACTATGAAAAACAAAAAAAAGTTCTTTCCTATCTTTCAATGTTGTTTGTTGCCTTGTTTTACATTTGTTGAATGGACTAATTGGTATATTGAAAACATGTGTTGTGAAGACTTGGTGTTCTCATGAAACCCGAGAACAAATTGGAGAATATGCCTTTGTGATGAAATCAGAGATCAAAGGTGGAAATAATTCTGGATTTTTGAAAGCTTGACATTCTTGATTGATGCGATCCTCTTTATGTTCTTTTTAGGTGGTACAACTTCGCCATTGAAGTGTGATGCTATTGCGAATACAACAAGTTGGAAATTGTGCTTTGAGTACAAATCTTGTTTTTGTGCTTACACTCTTCCTTATTTTTATTCAAGTTCTATATCAACATTATTGCCATTATTAGAGCAATTGGGTCATAAGTTGTGTTGTGGGTATGTATGACTTTGTTTCCATGGTGTCCTGATTTTATCAATATTTTTTTTGTTTTTTTGTTTTTGCAACATCAATATTTAAATCATCAAGGTGTGTCTATTTTTCTAGATTTAAGCTTGTCTAATAAGCTTGGGTGGTTTAAAGTTTATTAAAGAACCAATAAAATCAAAGGGTGCTACTATTTTGGCCAAAGGAAAAGAGAATGCTAATCCCAAATCTAAAAATGCAGTCTATACCCATCTTTGAATCTAATGTGTCAAACATTTTATTTTAAGAAGGGCAACAATGGTGCATGAGGTGAAGTAGCTCTAACAATGGTGCATGTGGTGCACCAACTCTAACAATGGAGTTCGAATGCTTCTTTTCAATGTAGAGAAAATCTTTGGAAATGTGCTTTTGAAATAAATAAATATGTGCCTTTCATTACATATATGGTTAAAACAAATAAGATTTTCATGTCATGTCGGGGGCCCATCAACCGACACACCTTTTATTTATTTATTTATTCATTTTTGAGTTGGTTTTGTTTTTTTTTTAACGTCTTGGTTTCTTGCAAGTTGAGGACTTGTTGCCAAACAATCTTTGATCTATGGATGCAAGATCCTTAAGATGCTCCCCCCGGAGTCACGGAGAAATAAATGGGATGACAATATTTTCAATGGTCTTTACCAAATGTCCAACTCTATCCGACAAATTGTCACTAAAAAAAAGAAAGAAAAAAGAAGCATGTGTGTATTCACCTCTCCCTCATCACTCCCCTCATCAAGTTAGACTAAGTTATACATATTAGAAATATGTGCAAGTAAGGCACATTGCCATTTTTGGCTACATGCTAGAACCCAATAGAGAAATCTGGAAATATATTAAATTTTTTGTACAAATGTTGTGACTACAAAACCCAAAAAAACACATTTTATTTTTAGCCATTTTTGAAATTTTTCTTTGAGGCAAATCACTATTATCCATTCTCCTATTAACCCACTCCTATTATCCCTTCTCACAAAACACCACCAATATTTCATAATTTGCAAAACCCTAAAACAAGCTAGGCTAATGAGGGGAATAGCTAATAGATAAAAGGAATGTTTCTCTATTCATTTCCCTATTTATGGGAGCCTCCATAGTTTGGTTTCTTTTGAGTGATGGGCCAATCAAATTGGCTTGTTGCCAAAAAAATAAATTTTGAACTTGGGTGACACTTCATCTAATTAATAAGAGAGGTGAATATATGAGAACCCATTTCTTTCAAAGCCCCATTTCAAAACCCTAAACAACCCCCCCTCCACCCCTCCCCTCCCCTTCCCCCAAATGAAGTTCCCATGAAATGCTCATTGTGTTCTCACAAAAATTCTCAATGGGTTCCCAACGTGTTCCCAATAAGTCCTCATTTTATCCCATATCCTTTTCACTAAGCTCTACTCTTATAACCTAAAATAATAAACCCCAAAATAAGAGTTTATAATATATCTATTGTAGGAGTGTCCAAACCTTGATTTTAATTTTTTAAAAATAATTTATGAGCCAATCAAAGATGCCAATCACAAAAGAAAAAGAAAAAGAAAAATTTGGCCATCCTCACAACTAATTGATAGGAGTCACAATAATAATAATAATAATAATATGGGGGTGGGGCCTTTTCTCATGTGAGAAGCACCTCTAGAAACTTCATAGTTGGCATCTATCTTCCTTTACTTTGTATTATAGTAGTTCATTTGATTTTTGATTAATTTTCTTCTTTTGTTGTTGTTGTGGTTGTTGTCATATGCATCCATTGAAACTAACAAATTGTCTACATAATGAATTTTATATAATATAATATAATATAACATATTATTATATTATATAAATATTTATAATATAATATAATATAATATAATATAATATAGATTTGTAGTTTCCAAAAGGAAGGAGGGGCTTTTTACAGACTGAGTTGTATAGCAGCTTTCTAGCTCAAAGCTTGCTCCTCAAGCTAAGTCTGCAAGAAATTCTCTCTTTTTGACTTATATGTTCACATGCTTTGTTGCATCATCAACAAATGAGCAAATGCAACATGTTCAATGGCCATGTGGGTGGC
>Ga0116230_10004642_pt1 | contig 13461 bp, 16 predicted proteins | sample S1TSphfallax_3_FD_88678 | JGI IMG/M metagenome (GOLD analysis project Ga0116230, IMG submission 88678) | Host-associated microbial communities from peat moss isolated from Minnesota, USA - S1T2_Fd - Sphagnum fallax MG | ecosystem: Host-associated > Plants > Peat moss > Unclassified | place...
AGCGGGCTCTGCTGTCCCTGTCCCTCGACCGTATTGGCATTTTCGTATTCATACGACGCGTAGTTCGAGAACTTGTTGTCGGGGGTCGCGATTCCGTAATTGAGAAAGTACTGTTCGTTGACGCCAGGGCCACCGAACTCATATGTGATTTCGCCGCTGCCGGGATATGAACCGCGCTTCGCGATCAAGTTGATCGCACCGGTACCGGCGTTGCCGATGGACGCATCGCCCGAACCGGGGGTCAGCTGAAGTTCCTTCGTACCGATCAGCGTCAGAGAGTTGGTGAATTGGCTCGTGAACGCATCCGTGTACGGGATACCCTCGAACTGGAAGCCTTCCTCGTTCTCGCGACCGCCGCGTAGCACGGGATACCCGTTCGCGTCGATCGTCACACCGGGAAGCGAGGCCAACAAATCCGTCTCGCTGGTGTTGTTCTCGGTACCGATGAGCTGATTGATCTGCGTTTCGGTAACCGTATACGTATCGGACGATGCGGTCGGATTGTACGCCGATCCCGCTGAGCGCGCGTTCGTGCGGCCGATCGTCTTCAGCTGACTGCCCAGATGCGGCGATACATTGGCCGCTTGGCCCGGAACGATCGTGACGCCCTCGACGAACTGCGAGGCAAATCCGGCCTTCGAAAACGACACGACGTACGTGTCCGGCGTGACACCGGCGACGGCGAAGAAGCCTTTCGCATCGGTCGTCGTTTTGTAACTTGCCGACGGAGCGGCGATACTAACGGTTACGCCGGGAATCGGCTTGCCTGCATCGTCGACGACCGTTCCTTGAACGGTACCGTTCGACTGGCTCTGGGCGTAAACGGGGGCGGGAACGAGGCTCGCAAGGAGGCTCGTTGCGACGATCAGCGCGACCGCGCGCGCGATGCCGGCGAAACCAACGAAACGGTTAGCGCTCGTGCGCGAAACAGACCCGGCGTCATCATGCGTACCGGCGGGCGCCATCCTCCAAATGTCGCGCCCTCCAGAACGAAGCGAACGCCGTGTCGACCACAGTGGGTTGAACACGTCGATACCTCAATCGGAACTGAGAGATTGTGGCCTCAACGTACCGCGCGTTAAATATTATTCCTTGGTTAAATCCGTTCAATTTACCGAATGGATAACGCCTAATTCCTTAGTTTATCCGGAGGGCGAACCGATAGTCGAGGGTTCAAGTATGCCGACGACCAGCGTTTCGTTCGAAATGGCTGATTGGTTCGCCCAGCCATCCAACGGCCGATCTAAGCGGCCGGCGTCTCCGAATCCGCGCGTCTGCCCGCCGTGGCCGGCGTCGCGTAGAGTTCGATGACGAGCGGGTCGTCGGGCGTGATCTCGACCACCGGATCCGCGAGCAAATCACCGAACGACAACGACGCTCCGGCGATCGTCGCCGGACCTTCCGTGAACGTTGCGGTCCCCGACGCGGACAACCCGGCGAGAAAGTACGAGTTCCCGGCGGCGATCGACGGCAACTGGACCGTGACCGACGAGGGACCGTCGAGCGTGACCGGTGCCGCACTCGACAACACGATGTACAGCAACGCATCCGGGGTTCCGGCAAGCGCATTGCGCTCTCCAAAGAGTCCACCGTGCAACGCACCGGAGGCGGCATACCCGCTCGGCGCGGTCGATTCGAGGGTCCCGGTGACGGCGACGCGTGCGCTCGCCTCCGGGAGCTGCACGGTGACCACCGTGCCGTTGACGCTTTTCGCCGAAACCGATACCGATCCGGTCGTAAACGTCGTCACGGTGGCAGACGCCGTGGTGCGGGGCGATTGGGCTGCGTGCAACGCGACGTTCGATGAATCCGCGCAGGCCGAGAGCGCAAGCCCGACCATGGCTACACCGATGACACCGCTCGAAAACAGATTCGATTGTCGCACGCGGACCTCCACGCAAACGCAACGACGATGATCGTCCTTGCTTGCGACCGTATTCGGCAGAACGGCCAGGTTCTTTAGTTTTGCGAGAGACGACCGTCGAGCGGGTATACACCGGCGCGTGCCGGCTTTCGAACCTGGATCACACGACATTGCCGCGGAGTGCGACCGCTTGATCGCGCTCGCTGAAGCGATGCCGGCCGTCGCCGAACGGCGTCGCGCGATCGCAGGATCCTGGTACGTCCGCCTGCTCGATCTCACGCAGCATGCGGCGCTCGAATCGACGCACGGCGAGAGCGCACTCGATGAGCTGGTGGCGCAGCTGCGCCGGGCATGGATGGCGACAGCGCACGAGCACGCGGACATCACCTACCGCTCACCGGCCGCGGATACCCCAAAACTGCTTCCGTCGCGCAGGACGATCGCCTACGCGTACGAGCGCAGCCTCGAAGACAACCCGCTCGACGCGCGCTTACCCGCGTATCGGCCGGTACCGGCCGGATGGTCCGCACGGCATCTGCTCTTCTCGAGCGGGATGGCCGCGCTCTCCGGCGTGATGCAAACGCTCCCGATGATCCTCGGGCCGCGACACACGCCGCCCGAGCTGCTGGTCGCCGCCGCGTATTTCGAAACGCTCGATCTGGTCGATCTCGGAACGCACGGATGCACCGCACGCACGGTTACCGACGACACGGCGTTCGCGAGGGCATGCGCGGACCGGCCGCCTGACGTCGCGTTTGTCGAACCGATCATCTACGATCCGTGGCTCCGCCCCTTCGATGTCCAGAACGCCGCACGACGTCTCGCCACGCTTCCCGAACCGCCCGTGCTCGTGATCGACAGCACGCTGGTCGGCCCGTCGTTGCCGCTCACGCGCATTTTAGATGAAGCGCGCCGGCTGCCGCTCGTGATCCAGGCGAGTTCGGGCCTCAAACTCGACCAAGCCGGCTTGGAACTCGCGAACGTCGGAATCGTCTCGCTCTATGCGCCGTCCGCGCGCCGCGCCGAATTGGATGCGGCGACGGACCGCCTGCGGCTCGTGCGCCGCTTGAACGGGACATCGCTGACGATCGATGCGGTGGCGCTACTGGATCTGCCGTTCTTCCTCGATCCCGCGACGTTCTACGAATACTCGAGCGCCGTGTTCGCAAACAATGCGCGACTCGCGCAGGCCGTACGTGCCGGCGGGTGTTTTGAAACGGTCGCACATCCGTCACTCGACGCGCGCGCGCTGCCGTGGGCGCAGGCACCGTTCGTTTTCTTCCATCTGCGCGACGACGAGCCGGCGCGCTATGCGGAGCTGGAGCGGCTCGTCGTCGACGAAGCCGCTGCACGCGGTCTTGCGATCGAGCGCGGCGGGAGTTTCGGCTTTCGCGGTCATCGCTGTGAGGCAATCACCTTGGACGGCGGGGATCGCCGCGGCGTGTTCAAGGTCGCGCTGGGTGCGCGTTCGGGCCCATCGCTCGAGCGGATCATCGCCCTGATGAGCGAGATCGCGATCTATCCGAGTGTCGCCGACGCGCGCATCGGCATACCACCCGCTCGCGAGCAGCGCCACACCGCCTGAACGCGGCGCCAAGGAGGCGGGCGATTCGCTGGAGCCGGCGTAGCACGCGTGCAACATCCATAGGATGGAACGCGCTGCATCGTTCGCGGTCCCCGTCATCGATCTCGCCGGAACGTTTTCGCCCGGCGCCAGCCGCAGCATTGCCGCGGGCGCGTTCGCCGCGGCGGGACGATCGACGGGGATGTTCTTCGTTACCGGCCACGCGGTACCGGAGGCGCTGATCGCGCAGCACTTCGCGGCCGCGCGGGCGTTCTTCGCGCTCGATCTCGAGGAAAAGCGCGCGATCGATGTCAGCCGCTCGAACGCTTTTCGCGGCTATGAAGCCTTCGGCACGCAGACGATCGACGTCGCCTCACCCGGCGATCTCAAGGAAGGCTTCATCATGGGGCCGGATTTTGCGCCGGATCATCCCCACGTGCTTGCGCGGTATCCGAATACCGGCACGAATCTCTGGCCGCTCCGTCCGCCGGGCTTGCGCGCGCACATGGAGACCTACGTCGCAGCGATGAACGCGCTTGGCCGGCATCTGGCCGAGCTGCTGGCGCTTTCGCTCGAGCTGCCCGCGGACTATTTCGCCGCGATGCTCGCGCAACCGCTCACCTATTCGCAGCTGCTGCATTATCCGCCGGTGCCGATCGCGGGCGGAAGCAAGCGCTTCGGTGCGGGCGCGCACGTCGACTGGGGGCTCTTCACGATCTTGTTGCAAGACGATGTCGGCGGCTTCGAACGGCTTGCACCGGATGGAACGTGGCACGCCGTGCCGCCCGTCCCCGGTGCCTTCGCGATCATCCTCGGTGAACTCGTCGTACGGCTCACGAACGGACGTTACCGTTCCGCGGTGCACCGTGTTGCGAAGAACACCACCGGGCGGCCACGATACGCCATGCCGACATTTTTCGACCCGGACTACGATCGACGCATCGCCTGCGTCCCGACGTGCGCGCCGGTTCGACACGCACCGCGCTATCCCGAACGGACCGTCGCCGAACACATGCTGGAAATGGCGCGGGCCACGCTCACGCGAACGGCAACCGACCCGATTCCCGCATAGATTCGTTCGCAAAGCGGACACGCGGCAAAGGGGGGCGGATAGGCTGTCGAAGCCACTTCGATGTGCCGTAACATCCGCACGCTCTACAATTTCGAACCGCCGGCGACCGAGGACGACGTACGCGCCGCTGCGCTGCAGTTCGTGCGCAAGGTCTCGGGCGAGCGCCGCCGGCTGATCCTGGTCGAAAGGACCGGCCTTCCGTGACCCAGGTCGCAGAACGCGCACGCGTTCCATGGGAAGATCGGCCCAGAAAGACGGCGCCGGTGTCCTTCGGCCCCGACCGCCCTGGTAGCACATGATTCGTTCACTTCGTCAGGTGCCGAGCACCACGAACCCCCTCGCGACGGTACGCGACGAGCGTGCGCACGACGACGTGCGCATCCTTCGAGAGATCGTGGCCGCGCTTTGCGAGCGCGTGGAGGTTCTCGAAGCGCACGCACTCATCGTTCGCCCCCTTCTGCTGGCGCGCGCCCCGATCTGAACCAACGGGCGCGGTCCGCATTCGACGGCGCTGCAACACGCGATCGGGTCGACGCGCTCTTTCATCGATTCATCATCACGGCGTCCATCGTCGGATTGGTCTTGAGCCGACAAAACGGACCGAAGCAGCATACATCAACCCAACCATCAAAATAATGACCGTTGATACCTACGGTCGCTGGCGAAAGACGAGGACCGATGATGCCCGATTTCGGGGCGATCGCGCGAGGTGCGCCGCTTGCCTCGTTTCCGATCTGCGGATTGCTCTTGACCGGCTCGTATGCCCGTCGCGAGGCCTGCGAGACGAGCGACGTCGACCTGTTGGCACTCTCCGAAAGTCGTTCGCGCTGGCGAAAATATTACCGGCACGAGCCATGGAACGTCGACCTCTTTGTCATGGGCGTTCGCGATGTTGAGCGATCGATCGAAAAACGCGACCAGCCGCTCCTGCAAATGGTCGCGACGGCCCTCGTTCTCGATGACCCTTGCGGACGAGCACAGCGCCTCGTCGATGCCGCCGTGCGCCGTTATCGCGAGGGGCCGGCTCCGCCCGATATGCGCATGCTCTTGTCATTCCGTCACCGGGTGACGTCGATCATCGACAAAGCTCGCGGTTGCGCGGATGAGGTTCCTCACGCCGTCGTCATGCTTTTATGCGCGGAGCTCAAGGTTCTCTCCGATATTTATCTCGCCTCGGTCGGCCGCTGGAACGTTGCGGAAAAATACATTACGCGCGAGATTGAAAAAAGCGACCCGGACCTTGCGCGCGCGTTCGCCGTCGTCGCCGGCATTGGAACCAGTGCTCCTGACCGGATAGAGGCTTTCACCACGATTGTTGACCGGGTGCTCGAGCGATACGGTGGTCCGCTGCGGTATGTTGAAGTGCGAGATCACGCGGAACCGTAATCGTTTCACAAAACGGTGCGACGTGATGGGCATAATCATACTCATCGAGGACGCGCAGGTCGTTGATGCTTCCGGTCCCGCTCAGGCGATACTGCGCGGCGATGCGCTTGTTCCAACGTTCGATCACCGTCACCCATGAATCGCCGTTGACGCGATCGTTTCGCGTCTTGAATTCCGATGTCGCGACGATGAGATAGTCCTTCGTCACCGCCAGGCCGCGCGAAAACGCTTCGGGCCGTATTGGAAACACGTACCCCATGCTCGAGCGAACTTCGTGCGTCTTCGTGCTAAGCCAGAACAGTTCGTCGTCGACGAGGGCCACGCCATGAACCGCCGCTCCGATTTCATAGCGCATCTGTTTGAGCCGCATGCCGGGATCGAAGCCGAGGATGAAACTTGGCTTCCCGAGATTATGGGCGACGACAAAGAGTTCGTGATCCGCCCATAGCAACGAGTTGATGTGGTACACGTCGTCCGACTCGAGGGTGTCGCGCGCGACGTAGGGCAGCATCTCTTGCGAGAGTGGCTTGAACTCCACCGGCGCGACGTCAGCCGCGATCGCATGCCCGATCAACGAATTGGTCCACGGGCTTGCCGCCCAGACAACGCCGTTGTGGAACGCGAGTTGGTGCGTATTGACGGGCAACGCGATCGGCTCCGTTCGTCGATACGCGAAATCCCGGCCGAATACGAGCAGTTGCTTGTTGTTGGCAACAAACAACTCGTCATCACTCCACGAAATACCAAAAGGGCGGCATGGGGGACGGCCCGTGATCGAGCGGTCGATGAATTCCGAGCGGATCGGAACATCGATGCACGATCCGGTCTCGAGATCGATGACGATCCCGACGCGTACCATATCACAGATGGTCACGAAAGCCAGCATCGTCGCCGCGCCTTTCCGTTTACGCGCCGATTCGTTCCGCGCCGAATCGGTCGAGTCGGTAATGGGTCACGTGGAATCGTCAACTCCGGTAGGTAATTGACAGGGAAGATCATTCCTGGTACGTTCGGGTTGGGTGAAACGACTCATACTTTTTTTCGGGTAAAAAAGAAACGGAGTCCTCGTGGCAAGGAAGAATTTCTCGCGTCTGTCTTTCATAGGTGCGGGTGCCGCATTTCTGGCGGCCTGTGGAGGCGGGGCTTCCGGCCCGCCTCGGGTGTCGAATTCAAACGGAAACCGAGCCACCGGAAACGGCAGCAGTCAGGTTTTCAGTTCGAGCGTTGATGGACGCGCACTTGCCGTGCATTCGAGTACCGGTTCGTTGATTCTCAGCGCGGTGATGGGAACGAAGTTCGCGCGTTTCACCGGGCCGGCGGGATCGTTTGTGGTTCCAAACCAGCTTCCTGCGTCGTCGGGTTGGTACAAAGTCGCCGGAGCGAAGTTCAGAACGAAGCGGCTCAAATCCGGGAAGTCCGGATTCCTCGCCGTCGACGCGTCCGGGAACCGAGTCCTGTTCCACCTCGGTAAGGGCGGCATGTTGTACATGCGCAACATGAAACAGAAGGTCACGCAAAAAACGAAGTTCTTTTACGATCCCAGTACGAAACCGGCGCTCTCCGGAACCGTTCCGGAACCAACCGCGATGTCGTATCTCAGCAGCGTGGTTACCAGCCCCGGCACGTGGCATGGCGACGATGATTTTCTTGCCAAAGAGAGTTCCTACTCCGCTCTTGCCGATCTGGAGGTGACCGTTCGGCGACCGTCGAGCGGGCGCGGCAAACGACTCACCGAGGGCCGTGGCGGGGGCGATTACGGCGGAGATTATGGCGACGGCGATGGCCAGGGCGACGGGGATGGCGATGGCGATGGCGACTGCAACCCCAATGTGCCGCCGCCGAGTGCCAATTGTTTTTGGGACCAGCTCGGGTTAGCGGGCGCGGTTCTCGGTGGAATCGCATCCGGTCTCGGCGGCCTCGCCGGCTGTATCGTCGGCGGCGCGTTTACGTTCGGCTTGGCGTGTGGCGTTGCCATCGGCGCGGCTGCCGCCGGCACCGGTGCAGCAGCGATCGCGCTGGCCATCGCGTGGCACGCCTATAACACGGACAACTGCGGAGCAAACGGCTGTCCGGCTTGACGATGCACCACTCTGTCTGGGCCACCCTTCGGATGCTCTCCCTCGTCTTGTCCTTGGTTTCAGCCGTGCTTTTTTTAGCGGCTAATGCGGCGCTTCTGCGAGACGTCTCTCGCAGAAGCGTCGTCCTCATAAACACGGCCTTTTCGGCGATGGCCGTGATTGCGGTCGTCGCGCTCGTCGTCATCCTTCTCCCCGTCGACGGAAGGCGTTTCGACCGATCGTTTTGGGATGTCTCGGTCGCCGCGATCGGCGTGCTGTTCCTCACCGCAACGCTGATCATGACCGTGTCGCTTCGCGCACGCGACCGTTCACGGGTACATCCAAATCATCCATCCCGTTAGCGATCCCCCGCGACCCGAGGGGACGAGAGCAGCGCTGGTGGCTCGGGGTGCGGGTACCATCCCGCACGGATCTGCGTCGCTACTGCACTATCTGGAGAACGTTAGCGGCGTCCTTGCGAACTGGACGGGTTCTGACGAGCTCGCTCTGGCCGGACTCATGCATGGGGCGTACGTGGCTTCGGGTGGCTGGCCGGCGCTCTTCGCCTCGAGTGAGCGCGACGAAGTACGAGCGCTTATCGGGCGTCGTGCCGAAGATCTTGCGTTTGCGTACGCGTTTTCGAATGGCGATCACGATTCGGCCGACTTGCTCGTGCTGCGCATCGCAGCATTGGCGGTGTCGGGCTCAGATGCCGATGGTTTTCCCATTCCCTGGCTGCACGAGGCGACGGCGATCGCGGGGCTGATGGGCGAGCGAGTCATCCCTGCGCTCGAAGCGTGGAACGAACGCTTTTCGCAAAGCGACGAGGAGCAGCTGTTGGTGGCGTATGCCGATGCCTGGACGCGGGATTCGATCGGCAACGCGGCGCTTGCGCGCTTGCAGGGATCAACCAAACGAGACATCGTCGCGGAGCCTTCTATCCTCCTCGCTCTCGTCTCGATCGCAAACGGCGAGCTGGAGCGCGCGCGGGCGCTAGCAGGTGTCGCGTCGTCACGTCTGGCGGCTTGGAGTATCGCGTGGGACAAGCGCTTGACCGAGGAACAATGGGCCGCGCTTACGCAGTTCATCGTCGAGGCGGCGGCGCTCCCGGGCGACGGCAGCGCGTTCACGTTCATTGCCGGGCGAGTGGAAGCGGCGCTGAATCGATCGGATGCGTCCCCGCAAAGCATCTACCTCGCACTCGGCAATATGGGGCTCTTACCGGAACTTCGCTTCGAGGAGGGAGAGACGGCGTCGAGCGAGGCCGATGAAGACGGGGTCTTCGACGACGACGATTTCGAGACGCTCCCCCCGCGATTTCTCGAATATCTCGACGGACTTCGTTCGGCAGATCCGCTACGCGCGCTGGCGTTCTATCCGGGTCTTCGATCCCGTCCCTGGTGGGACGCCGAAGAGTTTCCGATCGCGCGTGCTCTGGAAGCCGCGTCCGAGGCGATCATCGCGGAGTGTCTATCGCTCGATCATCGAGGCTTTCATCGTGAGGCCGAGGGAATTCGCCGCGAGGGCGACTGGGATATCCTTTTGCTGTACGAACGCGGTGCGCGTCGTGATGAGAACTGCGACCGGCTTCCCACGCTGATGCGCGTGCTGGAGCAGTTTCCAATCATCAAATCGCCGTTGGGGCTGATCTATCTCTCGCGCCTCTCACCAGGAACGGTGGTTGCACCGCATCGCGGTCCGACGAACATGCGTCTGCGCTGCCACCTCGCCGTCAAGGTTCCGGACGGATGCGGCATCAGCGTCGATAATGAAGTGGGTTCGTGGCGCGAGGGGCGCTGTATCGTGTTCGACGATTCCTTCGTTCACGCGGCCTGGAATTCGAGCAGCGACGAACGCATCGTCGTCGTGCTCGACATTTGGCATCCGGATCTCACGTTCGGGGAAGTGGAACTCATCGAAGGGCTTCAGAAGTACGCAACGCTGCTAGGCGCACGACTCAACCGGTATTGGGTCAAGAACGAGGATGCCCGCGAGAAGAACGATGATGAACATCAACCGGCCGCCGAACCTATCGGCAGCGCATCGAACGGCCCTCGAATCTCTAGCAATTGGGCTCGAGCATGAGTTTGGCGCACGGCTGTATGGGATTCTCGTCGGCGGTTCCGTTGGGCGAGGTACGGCGACCGACGCATCGGATCTCGATGTGTTCGTCCTTCTCACGGGCGAGCGTTACCACCGGCAGCGACGAATACTCGACGACGTAGAGGTCGATCTCTTCTTCGACCCGCCACAGAAGGTCTTCCATCAGATCGCAACGCGTCAGAATCCCGTCCGCATTGAAAACTACGCGTTCGGTTGGATCTGTTACGACCCGCACGGATCGGTCGCCGAACTCAAGCGAGCGGCGCAAGACGCGTACGAACGCGGACCTCGACCGGTAACCCCGCCGGAATTATTTCTTGCGGAAAGTCGTTGTCGTGATGCACTTGTCGCGATCGCGCTCGCGGTTGACGACGCCGACCAGTGGTCAGTCGATTATCTGTGTGCACTCTTGGGCAGCCGCGCAGTGACCTGGTACTTTACGGTCTTCGAGATCTGGGATCCGCCGCCGAAGCGGCGGATAGCCTTTCTTCGTGACCACGCACCCGAGTTTGTCGCCGCTTTGGGCGTTCTCTGGGACGTGCGCGGGGATCCGGCTGAGCGCGTCGTTGCCGCGCGCCGCATCACCGAGATGCTCTTCGGAAGAGAGCGCAAGCCGCTCCGGCATGGCGAAACTCGAATCTTCATCGCACCTTCATAGGCTGCCGGGTTCTCCACGATTATCAGCAAGGAAGATCTCGAAGTAACGTACCTCCCCGCCACACGGCTCCAGCGCATGCGCAACCGCACGATCGAAGGCGTCAAGCCGACGCGCGCACGATTCCTCACGAGTCATTGCCGTTACGAGGAAATCGAACATCGTTCGATCGGTCGCACGGATACGATCGAGCGCCGTTCGGAAGTCGGCTTGCCAGATGCGCCTGACCTCAAGGTACTTTTCAACCAGTGGCGGCAGCTCTGCCGCCATACGTGTCAGTGCGACATCCGGATCGCGTTGGGCTTCGGCAAAGCAGTCGTCGCGGGCGGTCACGACTCGGTGACGATACCGGCGTAGTGCTCGCGGATCACACGGTGGTGCCGGCCCGCTAACGTGCGCGCGCGCAAGACCTTGCGCTTTCGCAACAATTCCCGCCGGGTCCGATAAGGCGACCGAAGAGGCCACCATCTGTACCCACGGCTGCGCTCGATTTCGAATTCTGCGCATGAGAAGTTGCTTGCCGTAAACGAAGAGATCGACATCGGCATCTTCGGCCCGATAGAATTTCCGCCAGATGACCGGTTCACGAACGATCGCGATGATATCGACGTCGCTCGTGGGCAGCGCCGCGTCGGCCGCATACGAACCGTAGAGCAGCGCGCCCATGAAGTGAACGCCGTCGGGCAGCGGCAAGGTCTCGAGCACCCGTCCAATCGCCTCTTGATCGATCGTTCTGGCGCTCCTCATCGCGTTTACCCCTTCCGCTGGAACTGGCTTGACTGGTATGACGAAAGCCGATGAATGGTTTCCGCAGCGGAAGCGCGCACGTTCGGCGAGCGATGTACGAGCGGCAAACGCGGGTTCGCGGCACCGGAAACCCCGTGAGAGCGGGCGGCGGGAATCGAACCCGCGACTCTTGCTCGGAACGCAAGGGCTACGCACACGGATTTTCGATCAGCACGCCGGCGATCATCTGACCCGCATTGAGATCCTCGGAAAGGAGCCGCGTTGCGCCCGCTTTCACGGCGGATGCGACGATGAGCGCATCCCAAAAGCCGATGGTTGCCTCGTCCTCGATCTGGAAGGCCGCCGTGACATCGGCCGAGCCGAGCTCCACGCACCAAATCGCATAGGCACGAATGACCGATGGCGCGACGTCTTTCGCCAGCGGCTTCATGATCTTGCGCGTCACGTTGACATAGAATTCTTGAAGAACTTGCGGGCTCAACACGCCGTTCCGTCGTCCCACAACGCGGGTATAGCGCTTCGCGCACGTTCGTGTTTCGAACGATCGTCCACGTCGTGCGCGTAGACGAGTACGTTCGTATCGACGAACGTTCTACCGCTCATGAAGTGCGGCGCGACCGAAGCGGTGCCGACCACCGAGGTGAAAACCTTGATCGAGGAGCGCGAGCGCCTGACCTTTGGCGAGATCGTACGCTTCGTCGGCGTCGACGAGCGTTTCGATTTGCGCGGCGACGAGACCACTGATCGACGTGTCGCGCCGCGCAGCCAGGATCTTCGCTTTCCGGACCGTCTCACGATCCAGGCGGATGGTGACGTTCTGCTTCACTGTGCAAGACGCGTAGCACGTACTACACCGTTTCCCTTTTCTCGGGCAGGCCTGGGAGCCAGAAGACTCCAGGGACGCAGAAAGCCCCGAAATCGAGTCGTGGCCGCGGCCTCGAAAAGCCTCCCTCCCCTCACCCGAAAACGTCGAAAAACCCGGTCAATTCAACAAAAAAGCCACGATAGCGCGGCTTGGAATCATGGAGCGGGCGGCGGGAATCGAACCCGCGACTCTTGCTTGGAAGGCAAGGGCATTACCATTATGCAACGCCCGCGAAATCGCCATCGCTGGTGGGCAGGGCAGGATTCGAACCTGCGTAGCGCTTTCGCGCGTCGGATTTACAGTCCGATGCCTTTAACCACTCGACCACCTACCCACGATGGCGACCGAAAGGGATACGCTTCCAGAGCGGCCGGTCCTGCCGCGGCGACGAGCGGCCGAACGGAGTTTTTCCCGGCCGCTGCGAAATCGCACGCCAGCGAGCCAGCGTGGCCCAGCGGCGACGGCACCAGTTTTGTAAACTGGTAGACAAACATCGTGGGTTCGAGTCCCACCGCTGGCTCCATCCGCACCTTTTTGGATTGCAACGCATCGCTCCGCCGCGGCGTTTGAGCTAGCGATGAAGAACGAAACCAAGACGCCGATGGTCGTGGCCAAGGCGACCTGGCAACGCGGCGGCATCGCCGTCGTCTGCGAAAAGTGCACGAAATCGCGCTTTGCCGAAGACTTCCCAAAGTTAGCCGACGATCCGCGCCTCAAGGACGTCAAAGGCTACTTCAAAGCGCGGCTCAAGAGCGACGGGCTTTCCGGGGCGATTCGCATCGTGACGTCGAGTTGTCTCGATGTTTGCGCGCGCGGCGGGATGACGGCGCTCATCGATCCGATCGGGTTTCCGAATCGATCGCAAAAGGTCGTTGTCGTGGATGCGCTCGACGGGCGGGATGAGTTGTACGAGCGGATCATTGCTGAGTGCAGTCCGCAGGAGAACGAGAACATGAAGAAGGCGCCGTAACAGGCGCCTTCTTCTTTGCATCGGGGCGTTTTCGCGCGCCCATCCTTCGAGAGCCTCAGGATGACACGGGGGCGGTGCCGTCTCTTGGCACGGCGGCGGTGACGTCTCTTGGCATGGTGGCGGTGACGTCTCTTGGCATGGTGGCGGTGACGTCTCTTGGCATGGTGGCGGTCGCGGC
>Ga0116230_10004643_pt1 | contig 13460 bp, 9 predicted proteins | sample S1TSphfallax_3_FD_88678 | JGI IMG/M metagenome (GOLD analysis project Ga0116230, IMG submission 88678) | Host-associated microbial communities from peat moss isolated from Minnesota, USA - S1T2_Fd - Sphagnum fallax MG | ecosystem: Host-associated > Plants > Peat moss > Unclassified | place: USA...
TATGGTATTTGAAACCATTTTCAATGCCATATTCAATTTGGATGAGATTTTCCCTTCCCAACTTGCACTCAAATTACACTATGCATGTACAAAACATTTATAAACATTTGAAAATATACATTTCAAACTTTTTTATAGGTGAGGAAACTACTTTGTTTTGATATACAAGTTCACTTTACAATAGTTATTTTCAAAAGCTTTCCAAGGAGATCATGATCACTCAATACATACATTTTTTTTTCTCCTAAAGATTTGAATCCAAATCTAACACAACAAAACCCAATGGAAGTTTTAAAATTTACCTTAGACCTAAGCTAATGAATCTTACCCTTGTTTTGTTGGATTCAAATTTCATAAGGTCCAAGGCCAAAAGATTGAAACTAAGTTTACCAAAATTTGAACCCCACACCCCAAGGGGAGGATTTAAATTAATTTCAAACCACCAAACTATCACATTTGTTGTGATAACTAATATCTATTTTTTAATATTACTTTTGAATGGCTCCCCCCTCCCATTTCATTATCAACACATTATGGCCTATAAATTTAAAATATATAAGCCCCCAAGCTCCCTCCTCCCTTGCCCTTTCCATTTGAACACATACACTTTGTGATCAATTGACCAAAGTGGCTCTTTAAAAAAAATTCAAAGTACAATTAAAATTGGACTTGAACTAAATTTAGATTTATTAGGTCTTATCCAAGTAATCACAAGGGGAAAACAATAATTAAGATTATTAATTTATTATATAAAAATACATTTGATTACTTGTAAAACTTCAATAATGAAAATTTGATGTGAATTGATGAATCATGATACATTTAGAAATCCTTTAACATGTTAAAAATAACTAACACATTCTTATGAACATGTGATTTTCTTTTAAGATTAAAAGTCCTTATCAAATATATGTGATTCAATGTGAAAATTGGAAAGGATCTTGATGTTAATATTTAACTGAAAAAACATAAAAACTTTGGTGAAACTATTGTTTATATGTGCAATGTTAGCATATTTTTTATATTTGGTTTAGAAGTGTTTAAATTTGCCTTCAAAATCATGAATTTTGAAGATTTTGTTCACAAAAGTTATTCACTTTTATGTGGTGAAAAACATGCATGGAGACATAATCTACATGATATAGGATCAAAATGTAGTCAAAACATATTTATATTTTATATGCAATCAACATTTTTTTGCAGGACAATGTTTTGCATAATGGCAAGAAATTTTTTTGGAATTTATTTTAAATGTAATTGTGAAAAAAAATTGGATTTTTTAAAAAACTTTCAAAACCAAAAAATTGAAAGAGAAAATATGCATGTAATTGAAAATTGGGTGTGAAAAATGAAACATAAATGGCAATATAAACCAATATAAAAAAATGTCTTGCATAAAATCCTTGGAAAAGACTTTGACCTTTGACACCCCTAGCTTTTATTATTGTGATTGCACCTTCATTATTCATTTTTAAATCTAGAATGAATGTCAATTTTTTTTAATATACTCCCTTCTTTTTCCACACATAAAAACACCACCTCACTTATATAATGATTGTTCTTAAACTAATGTCCATATAACCATTACCAATGTTGTGTGATCAAAGTTTTAAACAAATTATATGCTCCATGTTAACATGTATTTGCAATTGCAACATAAATAAATTGTACAACATAGTAGTAAAATCATATGTGTAAGGTCGAATTAAAGTATTAACAATCACAAACATTCCATAGATACCAATGTGTAATGTAATAGAATTGATTGGATTCAAGCCATGTTCACTAAATGAACGTTGCACATTCTTGAGGACAACTTGTTTTCTTGTAAAACTTTTTCCATCAAGTTTGGGCATAATGAATAAGCTAGCATATTTTGAAGAGATGTGAAAGTTTAACAATGATGAATATTGGGAGTACCTAATTTATAGTATTTTTATTGTTACACGATCATGTGGAAGCATGGGCACGAGTTGAGCCAAAGAAATGGGACCAAATGATCACCACGTCCAAGACTTGGCAATAATGAAATATTTTAATAGAAAAACTAGCAATATAACAATGACATTATCGATATAATGTCAATACAACATCAAAGACCAAGACGTGTGGTGTTATAGTTCATTTAAAACAAACTACCTAAGCATTGGAAGTTGTTATTTATTGTGCCTAACATTCAATGGACAAGGTTACCTTCCTTCCAAGGTAAGACCTTTCACTTTATGGCATTATCAAAGATGTTCTGCACATCCATTAAATATTGGTGTTGAGACGAAGTATAAAAAGGGATATATTAATTTATCATTTGGAATTCATTGTAATCATTAGACTTGTTAGAGATGACTGTAAAACGAAAAAAAACAAAGAAAAAAATCATTAAAACTAAGATTGAAAATCTTCACAATTGATTTTTATTTGTAATATTGATAATGAACAAGTAGAGATCTAAGAAGTGATGTTTGAACAATTATAATAGAATAATCTTTGGATACTTTTAGCACATTTGTTGAAAATAATGGAGTTTATATTCCACAAGATGTTACAATTCTTTGGTTAATGAAGTGAAAGCAAGAACTCAACATTATTACATAATTATATCTATAATGCATATAAAAATGTATCATTGACACTCCCTTCTATAAGCCAATGCATTTATTAGTATAATCATAGGTCCAAACAACCCCCAAAAAAAATCTTAGTTAATCTAAGAGAGGTATGATAAACATGTGCATGTCATTTTTGAATGTTACCTTTTTAGCACAAAGATATGTAGCACCTTGTTAAATAACTAAACTTCACAAGTACATATATCAAATCGATATGATCATTTTATGTCTTGAACTATGATCATTCACACACCTAAAGTTCAATCTTCATGTGAACTACATCCAAAGGGGGCATTCATCACACTTGCTTAACACATAACACGTCATGCTATTTGACAACTCACCTAAGTTCACATAAGTTTCTTGTGACATAGTCAGCCCTCTTGGACATTCTTTTTGACATTATTGCATTACAAGGTTCATAGCTCGATGAAAGAAGAGAATGATAAATCATCCTTTCATAACTTCTTTAGATGGTCAAGGGGAGTGGACAATTGCCTTCTCCCTTCATATAAAGATAATAAGTATTTGCTTAATCAACAAAGTGTTATCTTGAAGTCCACTAGATTATGCCATCCAATTACAATATCCATCACCTTTCATGGATTAAAATTTATATATGATATGACATGTTCACCTTTAAATCTCACATGCTTTCACAAATGTGAAATCAACTTGACTGGCTCCTATTTGTGCCTAGTGCTTTCCCAACTCAAAATAGTCGAATTAACACTTCACCAAATCTAGAATTAGTCACATAATATTATGTCAAAGTCCACAAGGTCCTTGTGGTGATATCTGAGATTCTTGTGTCTAGGACCCACGAGGTAAAAGTTTTGATTTCATTGTGAAGTTCATGCTTGTACAATTCTCACCCTATATATCATAATTACAGAGCTTTATAATTCTTGCCTTCATGAACACCTATAATTATCATGGTCTTTGAATAAGTGATCTCCCCAACATCAAACTCCCCAAACATGCTCATCACTAAGATGATTGTTTTCTTTATTGATCACCTACAAACATACACTTCCACCATGGCAAAGAAGAGTGAAAATTCACCAACTGATGTCAAAGTAGTGGAATTAACCCTAAACCCTAAATCCTAAATCTTCTCCAGGCCACTCTTCAAGTGCAAGATATCAACAAATTGTCACCAAACCCAACAATTCAAGCAATCATATCAGCTGCGAATTGACATCAAACTATGCACATTGATACCAAGGGGAGTGCCTTTGTGTCCATTTGCTTCTTGAGCAACCTGAACACAATGTGCAGCTGGTTAGTCGAGTACAAAACTTGTGAATGTAAATGGTCAAAGGAAATGGGTAGAAAGAGGGAGAGAGATTTAGGGTCCGTTGACAAGTGGTGGTGCATCCAAGCTTGTAATCTCATTTCGGCTCCGTAGCCTATATCTCACCCTTGGGGCTGATGACACCTTCTGTACTGGCTTGTCTATGGGGCCAAAAATAACACGGAATGCTATGTTGTTTATTACAGTAAGCAATAGCAAACCAATCCCAACATAAACAAAGAATCCATCTGAAAACTCTGGCCAGGTCACTTTCTCATCTTCTTCATGACTTCCTGTGGCATCCATTGTCAATCCCCCCCCACACAAAAAAAACTGTTGTGTTAGAAATCTAGGGTTTAAAAGAAACATAGCACAAAAGAGTTTTGTGAAATCTGAGCTTCACCCAAATTTGAACCCAGTGCAGATTTGTCTATTTTTACCATAGGGCATATGGGGAAGACTAATAAGCCATTTGATTTCTTAAGATCCTCATTTTATACAACCAATTTTTTTCACATCAATGTCTGAGTATGGAGTAGCAACCACATGTAATAAAGATCTGTATGTGGAAGTGACTGCCACCCAGACTGTGAATGATAGAAACAATTCTTGTAGACTCTTCTTCTTCATGGAAGTGCAGTTAGAAGAAGAAAGAATCACATTTACACCCCAAGTTCCACCAGGGACATCAATCCACCACCACACTGTGTAGGAAAGAATTTTCACAAAAGGAAAAAATTTCTGTAACAATGATAGCATTCATTCACGGAGTTATGATGATGGGATGATGCAATAGACATGATACAAGAAGTTCGTAAAATCTTGCAAGCATTTGAATTCTTGAGATTCTCTTTGCAACATGAAGAACCTCATGAAGAACTTGTGAGAGGTTCTTCAAGGTTGTGGATTTAGTCCAGTGCAACAACAAAAACAACATTATTCCATTCTCTCTGTCTGTGCAAATGCTAAAAAAAAGACATTTGCAAAAAGAATGGGTAGTTTAGAGATTGTGGTTACCAGGTGGTGGTAATTTGGAGATTGAAGAAATGCTTCTTGTTGGTGGGGAAGAGGAAGAAGAAGAAGAAGGATTGTAATCGGAGGTGGAAAGAGACCGAATCTGTTCATCCAGTCTGTCGAGCGCCACTCTCCCATTCACATTCTTCTTGTGCTCTGCTTGTTCCTCATGCTCCTCCTCCTCCTCCTCCGCCATGGCTACCAACCCTAGCCCTAATTCTCTGGAATGACACACTCTCATCATCCTGCTGCTGCTGCTGCTGCTGCTGCTTCTACTCCTCCTCAGCAGCTGCTGCTTGTTGTGCAAATGCAACCGAGAAGCAACAAGAGAATGCGTGCAGCCGAAAGATGTGAGCAAAGGAGAAGAAGAGGAAGAAGAATAAGAAGCATTAACGAGTGCCCATTGCTGTTGCTGCAACAAACTGGATGATGTGCATAGCAATTGCACATAACAAAAGACACCCATCTAGCACGAAACTAATACAGACCCAACAAACCCAACACCAAGTACTCAAGAATCTCTCTCTCTCTCTCTCTCTCTCTCTCTCTTCACAACTCTGCAATCTGGAATGTGAGAAAAGTTCAGGAAACTGGAAAAATTAGGTCAATTCAGCATCGAGTTCAGAATGCATTTTGCTCGATAATTAAACAAACCTTAATTATGCAAAATTAGTGCCAACAAAGCACTACTTTATAGCAGAATGCCAAGAGGGTCAAGCAACTGATTGATTGAATTCATGTATGTGTGCCTCAGTAAAAAACTGCAGATTCTCAATTAGGCGTCTTCATTCAACATTTGGATTTTTCTTCTTCTACTACTTTGTTGATGAATGATGATGATTGCAATGGAGAGCTGTCAGCAGCAAAACCCCAAAATTGGTATGCAATTGACAATAACAAAACAGAAATTACAAACTTCCATGCCTGCTGAGCTATCAGATCTATGTAAAGCCCAGATTATGACCTTTTTTGTTTTTTTTTCCTTTTTTGCTGGTGAGCTTTCTTTTGCAAATAGGGAGATCTAATCCTTATCATCAGAGACGCTTTCTTCTTGTTGTATTGGGTTTTAAGGATTTTAAACGCTTAGGGTTGAGGGTCCAGCAATGCCATAATTCCATCAATTTTGGGGCTGCACCAGATCAGTTGTTAAACCTCTCTTGCTAGCTCATCTGATTTAGGGGATCAAAACACTAAAAGACAATGAAAACACAATGAGTTTGGTGTCAATATCATTTGTCTCTCACCCGGCAACTTAGAGTGTATGTTGCAGAGCCCAAATCTGTTTCCCAATAGTCTGCAAAAGTTGCTCTTTCCAGAGTTCCAATCTATAATCATGCATGCACAAGAAAATCATGACAATCATAAGTACATGACACAAGTATATATTTTGATTATTCTCTGAATCAATTCCTTGGACTTATAGGATTTGGACAACAAACTAATGATCTTCATGATATCCATTATGCAATTGTGTAATCATATTTTGCAGAGACACCCAATAGAAATGGGTGGGGTTTTTTTTTGGTTTGCTACAAGTAAAACTCTGGTTCAATTCAATAGACTCCACTCTGAAGGGTAGTATGAATCATACTTTTGTATTGAGTATTTTGAAAGCATTGGTGGATTCATCTATGATCCAAACATGCACAAATCTTTATGCTATGTTTCAATATTCATTCACAAATTGCACTATCTGTCTTTGGGAGAAACTCAATTGTGGAAATGGGTTTTTCTATGACATGTGTCTCAAATTAGATTTGTTATTTCTTTTTTTTTGTTTTTCCTTTAAAATTCTGCTGAATAGAGTTTAGATTTAATTTTCATTGTCACACTAAAATTCTTGTTGGAATTTCCAAAGATTTTCCTTGTGGACTTCTATTAAGAAACAATTCATTCTTTTCATTAGTTGAATGCAATGATTCTTTTTAGTTGCCCTTTATTCTTGAACACTAAAGAATAAAGAAAACATTGATATTAAACTTGGAAGGGATTGGGATAGGGCATGAGAGATAGGTTTAGCTCCACACATGGATCGCCATCGGTAAGGGATTGATCTTCATAACCACCTAAGATGTTCCTTATTGAAAATGACTCCTTTTACAACCTTTGAGTCCTCTAATTGAGCTCCTGGAACTGAACACACTTCTTGATGTCTACAACATACTCACAATTTCCCAAGACAACCAAAATGGATGCCCTTTGACTAGGTGCCTTTAGGGCTTGGATTCATTTCATCAGCTTCCATTAATTCACATAGAAAAACTACAATATGTTGGACTCAAAACAATAGGGAAGTATAGTTATGTGAAAATTTGCATCCTTAATAAAGTTTCTATATTTTTCATAAACAACATGAGGATGCAGTCACCATGTCAACAAAACCTAGATGGATCCTAGTCAAAATTTATGCTACATAGTCACCTAGGTCAAATGCACCTTACGAACATGTACTCAATAGAAAAAGTTGTATTCCCATGTTTAACATTTGATACATACCACAAAGGTGCAAAAGTTGAGATTCAAAACATGGGTATTAACTTGCACAAAAGACTAAGGATGGATGTGAATTTGATCATGCATCCTAACAATAACAAAATATTTTCTTAATTAGTTCAAAATTCACCATAGTGTTGTTGCTCCTCTATTGCAACTAGTAGATTTTCCCCGACTTCTAAGGGCATTGAAAATTGCAAGTTCCCCTTCCTTGTGGCAAAATTTTGGATTTTAGAACTAGGTGGGAATATGCAAATGATGGATAATCATCATGAAGTAATCTATAAGAGGTGTTCTAACCTCGTTGACTGGGGACGTGGTGGTACCATACATCGTGTAAGAACATTTCACCTGCATACCATGTGTTTCCCAAATCATTTTCAAATGTTGTCTTGCATTCATGTAATGCATGATCACATAATAGCACATAAAATGGGTGACCATTCTTTAATTCATCAGACATAATTACAAAGTTATCACCCACCTCCACCCTTGTTGCTTCACTTTCAAAACCCTCGTCATTTGTGTTTGAATCATTAACATCTGAATTGGAGTTATCCACATCTTACATGATGTCTCAAATCTGTTAAAACATTGTATATAAAGCCATTAACATCAATGGATGGTGACAAAACTTAGGACATCTAAAACCTAACTAGCCTATGATGTTTTTGTAATCCCATGTTGCACTTATGTCCACATCATCAAGTTTAACTAGACGGAAGAAGTGGGCAACTTGTCACCTTGCATTAAGATATGCAAGATGTTCTTCCATTTGTCTCTTTTCACAAAATGGCACCACATCAATAGTGCACTAAAGTCTCCTTCCATCCATATCGAGTTGTTCCTTTCCGATTTCCTGTTTAAAAAAAGCTCTAACACCATCATGCATTTTTTTATTGTGCCCTGACCCAAAATAGGACCAAACCATCTTGCAACCATTGCATAGGTGTATTACATCCCTTGTTTTGGATTGATATTTACACCAAAAACCAAGGTGCAAGATCATTCAAAGCCATATGGACCTATAGCCTACTTCATTTAAAATCAAAACAATTTGGAATATGGTCCTAGGGTTGGCATTACCTAGCATTGTGATATCACATATGTCTAAACTTAAATTGTGCAGCACTTCCATCTAACCACACTATGTGCTCATTAAAGTAAATGTTGTGTAGTAAGGTGGGTCTAGTGCCACTCAAAACAACGTTGCATGAAAAACATGTCTACTCCACATCATATGATATAAAGTAATGGTAGTTAGTAAGTAGTTTGTTCTCACCATAATTTGTGTTGGCAATATAGGTTGAATTCCATCGGTTGTAACAATTATGAACTAATATTGTCAACTGAAAGGAATGCCAATGCATTTCTTGAACCTTGTTGTACTCTTGGAATGTGTAAATTTTTGCAAAATCCACAACAAACATAACTAATGTCTCCGGAAATGTTTGCTAGTAGGTTTTGTATTGTTCTTCTTGGAACCGAACCACATGGTTGTGAATAACAAATTTGGACAACTTAAGCTTAAAGTATTCAAGGAAACAATGTGTTGTAATTTCCTTATATTACAACTAAAGCACCTTACAATCATCCCCATTGCGTGTCTTTCCATGTTTCACCAACTCATAGCATTTCCACTACATTAACATAGTGCAAGTCTTGGACTCCTCCAAAGGACATGTGATCAACATGTCAATTCCACACTTTGCTTAAATCCTTGCTAAACAAGTTGAATTGTGCCATTATGAATCATGAAGAAGGTAGAGGATTGAAGTCCACAAACTTGTTAATCCAAATAATTGGTAGTGGTTTGCATTACATTGACCAAGAAGACTACCTTGGCAAATATCACAATCATAGTTGTAATATTGACCTTGGGTGCCTTTAGTTGCAAATCACATGTTGCTAAACCCATGCCTTAATTATGCCATTTCAATATGATATTTGCAGGCACATGTATTCCCTTCTTTTAATCTCATCACGTAGTATGGTTTAAATTTTTCAAATGGTTGTAACCTAACTTGGCAGTTAGGATGTTCCTTCAAAAATTGTGTGTGCAAATCCAATTGCTCAAAACACATAGGTAGTCACATTAAGTTAGACCAATTATGGATCAAGTTCTTAGCGCAAATCAAAATTCAATATTTCATAATAACGGTCTTAAAATACTAGACAAATATACATTACTAAAATAGTAAAAATTGACAAAGGTCTTAAAAGTAGAATAGGTCGTTGACCAACAACTACCAAATGCTTAGAAGTCATGTGAATGCAAATACATGACCATGTACAAACATACCACTTGACTTGTAATGACGCACTCCCAAGCTCCTTGATAGACTCAAATGCGAGTCTGAAGTGAAAACAACGGAAGAGCAGGGAGTTGGGGACATGCTCCCTGGCTCACAACACTTTGGGGGTAGAGGGGCATGTTGGAGCTCCGGGATGGACTAGGAAGAATGACAAGTAATCATTCACTCACATGGACCTGCACAAAACCAAACAAGTTGGTTAGTGCATAGTTGCAACACTTTTGGTGCTAGGACGAACCACGGGCAAATTCGAACTCACAAGACTCACCACAACCCAAACTTGGGGGAAGCCACCACCTTCCCCTTTATAGTATACTTTGTGCCTCTCCATGAGGCCCACATCCAAATGGCATTTTGTCCCAAGACTCCTCAATGGGAGTTCCAAAATTCTCAAAATTGGGTCTCCCACAACTTTGGGGCCCCATAACTTTGTATGAGGTCTAAAACAAAGTTGTATCCCTTGTCAAGGGTTTTCCAACAATATGTTGCACGCCACCTACATGCAAGGAAATTGGGTTGATTCTCGACTTTTAGTAGTTGGGAGTCAAACTGCCAATTTGATTCCCGACCTTTCTTTTGGCCATAACTTGTGTTTTAGGTGTCCAAATGGGTCATACGAGCCCATTTTAAACATTTACATTTCAATAGCTTTCTAATGATATAAAAAAAATTTCAATCCAATGAGTTTTGACCCTAAAATTGTTCCCTAAAGATTCGAGAGTTTATCGGAAATCCAACTCCCAAAATGAGAGCTCACTTGGGAGTGTGAGGATTCATTCTCTCACACTCTCTTGCACTCTTGAGAGTATAAAATGTGCCTCCTGGGCTTCTCTCTTGTCCCACACTCTTGCAAGGCCTTGCCTTGGTTGTGAGCCCAAGGCTAGGGTTACGACATGTAATGCACAATAAATTGTGTTGCCAATAAATTTTTAAGATTAAAACTATACAAGTCCCAAAAATCCTAAACTAAGTAACCAACATTTAAGTCACAATAGCACACAAGTATAATACATATGATGTCAACTACAACTTAAGATATGTGCACTTTATTTAGGTGCTATACTATAGCTAAAAAAATAATTAAAGCCACCCCCAACAAGTACCCATTAACTAATTTTTAGTAACACACAAGTAAAATACATATCATGACAAGTACAAATGAAGGTACAAACTAACCATGACTACCATGTACTATTAAAAGAACAAGTAACACAAGAGCCATACAAATAAAACCACCCCAATAATTACTTGCCTATTTAGTTCCAAGTAGAAGGTAAATTAACCACATGTTCTACAAATCACAAATGAAGGTAGACGTTTACTATTACTACTAGCCTATTTTAAAGGAACAAGTAAAATCACAATACTACAAATAACATTAAATACTTGCAAGTACATGCAAGTACATTACAAGTTCTAACAAGTACAAATTATGAGGGTTCCACATTTACCTCGAACATTAAACAAGTATTTTGTATAGTTGTGACCCAAATATGCTTAGTGGCATATAAGAGATTGAACATGCAAAAGAACTAAATCCATGTACAAGTATTAGTCACCATAAAATACTATATATAAATAGGTGGTTAGAGGGACCTCACTATCCATTGCTACATTCACATCATGTCAAGTAAACCCTTGCTACTACACTATTTCCTTGTAAATAAACAATATTTCAAATCAAGTACCCCACTGCTTGAACTAAAAAATTAGGAAACCTTTAACAAGCATCACACATGTAATTGAATGGTGAAATTGTAGATTGAAGTACCTATGATTATTGTAAGTAGTGGGTGGCATGTTGCTCAAATGTTTTTGCACTAATTCTTTTCCTTTTAACATCCTTCCCATTCAATCAAATTGTTGTTGTTATATCCCACCAATTCTTGATGAAATAATTGTAGTCTTTTTCATCAAGCACATCACACCATTGTTTTCAAAAAAGCCCCACCCGCCGCCCCGCCCCCCCCCCCCTTGCAAGAGTGCGGGACAAGAGAGAAGCCACTCTAACAATGCAACATGTGATTTCTACTTACGTTCCCTTTCCTTTTCCGGCCTACACATAATGTAAAACATAATTCAATGTCCATGTGAAAATTAAATGCAATCAATTTGTAACTTCTAGTAATTCATTTCTAATTGAGGCCCACAAATATGACATGATGTTGAAAGGAAAACTTTACCATTCCCTTCTCTTTCCTAGGTAGCCTCTCATGTTACTTTTCTCTCCAACCTTTGTGCCTCCCTTTCAGCATAGGTTGTTTTCTTATTCCTCAAATTACCCATTTGTACAACCCCTATACCATGCCAAGTTGCACATTTTCAACTTAGCTACAAAATCAAAGGTATGTACTAAGTGTATAAATCTTGCAAAAAACAAGTTATTGTATGTGTATGTAAACACAAGTACTTGTATGTTTGCCCCAAGAGTTGGTACAATCTTTATATTACTTTTCACTAACATGAAAGTATTATTTTAAACCCTAACATACTAATAATTTGCTACATAATAAATGTTATGAAGGACTAAAACATAATACATCATATAGTGCACATCCTTCAATAAGATCACTTTTTTTTTTGAAAATATAATTTTAGTTTAATAAACACCACATCACATAACCTTACAAAAGCTTACCTTGTTGCACTGCTTTGACGTGGAATCCTTCATAAGCTATCAAAAACCACCTAGTTTAAAGTCTCTTGGAGATTACCTAAATGAAAATAATCCAAAAAATAATTAGCTATCAATGGAGAAATAGTTATTTTTTAGTAATTCTAATATAGGTACATGAAAAATCTTCAAAAATAAAACCCTCATAGCACATTACATCCATTGACAATTTGACATTTCTACCAAGTTTTTGAAATTTGATTCAATTCAAACACCACTACAAAATAATACGTCATTACATCTAGAACCAACATAAAATTGAAAATATAAAATATAAGACCAAGCTCAATTTACCATCACCAAAACTAGATGCAAAATTGTATCACTATTTAAATAAGGTCATGCACTTGATGTTTGGATTTTTGGTGAGTAGCTATGTCATGATATGTGTGAAATCATGTACTCACCCATCTAAGAAACATATATGAAGAGTTGATCAAGAGTTATGGATCATGACCAATTTTAACAAAATTTTGGTAGGTACGTGCCTTGTGAGGTTTTTCCTTGGGGCACTAGCATTCAAACTTGAAGTTCATTATTCTAAAAACAATTTGAGCCTATTCTAGAAAAAAATCCCATTACTGACTCCCCCAAAACCCATGAAGGCATCCCCTCTTTATGTTTCGAAACATTTGCAACTTACATTCACACATCACATCAAATATTTGAAACCAAAAATTTTCTCAAGTTTCCCTAAAATGCACAAATGAAGGTTTATCAGACTTGTACCTTCCATAGGAAAACTAGATTGTGAACTTCATCTTGGAGTTTAGACCTAATTCATGTGTTGTGTAAAACACCTATAATATGTCTAACACCCACTATTATTGAACTTGCAAAAGTCATTGAAACCTTTTCCCCAAGTTAATATAGTCACCAAAGGAGGTTAGGTTAACCTTTACATGTGGGAATTGGACACTCAATCTAGGACATTAACCATTGTGATGCCACAATTATAGGTTTGTTGACCTAATTACACATAAAAAACATAATATCACACCCATGTCTTCCATGTAGAAATTGTCAAACAATGTATTCATCAACCCTAAAGGATGGCCCAA
>Ga0116230_10004644_pt1 | contig 13459 bp, 4 predicted proteins | sample S1TSphfallax_3_FD_88678 | JGI IMG/M metagenome (GOLD analysis project Ga0116230, IMG submission 88678) | Host-associated microbial communities from peat moss isolated from Minnesota, USA - S1T2_Fd - Sphagnum fallax MG | ecosystem: Host-associated > Plants > Peat moss > Unclassified | place: USA...
CTTTATGAGGAAGACAAACAAAATTCATGTGCTTTGCACATTGTGGAGTTTGGTGTATAAAATTTGGATTACAAAAGCTAAAGCAAAAGTGAATAAAACATTCTCACCAAAAACAACCTCATCCAAAACTAAAAAGGCCATAATAGACCAAACCCCAAAAATGTTATTTCACAACCTAAACACCAAAGAGCCACTTGCAAAACAACACCCAACTAAATAGTAAAAATGATGTTTTAGAAGTTGTATTCTAAAGACCCAACCCCCCAAAAAGTTGCCATTGTCACCAATTTATTTTAAACCTTGTTTTATAAAAAATTTCGTGGAATGCAATGATATTTTGTGATTCACCACAACCCCCAAGGTCAATTGATTATATATATAATTCAATAACACTAAGTACTCATCAACAAAAGTAAACTTAATTTAAAGCACAATACACATTTTCATTCTCACCTTTAATTTTTTCAACACAACCTTTAGCATTGGTAAGGAGCTCCTTAAAACCTTCAACATTCAAAATCCACATGTAAATATGATGGGATAACGAAATATGCAAGTTTCAAATCATGGTTTGGAATCAAAACTTTAGTTCCCAAAAGTGACCCTAAACATCCATGTATGTAGGTGAACATTACCACTTTAGAATGTGATGTTCCCACATTGAGGGGTGTTGTGATCTTGGATGCGAATGCAATGTTCCAATGGCATCTAAGGCTTTGTGTGTCCCCACTTCTTGGGCAACATGGACTACCATCCATTTTAAAGGTGTGCTATGCCCACACCTAGTTTGGCTCAATCGCAAGATGGTTGGTTTTGCCAAATGAGCGCCATGTTAAATTTGCAATGTCATCATTTTTGCCACAATAGCTCCACATCACAAGTCTAATTCCTAATTGTGCCATGTTCATTACCATCATATTTGCAAAAGTTCTAACCCAACTTTATGAACACACATTGAACCTCCTATTAATCTACAAACAAAATTGCTTCATCAATGTCTTTTGTTTTAAACCGAGTTCCAACCTCTCAAATTTTTGGCTTAGCTTCTTCAAACATCCCACATTGTCAAACGTTGTAAACTAATGGTTACCTTTGACATTTGACTTACAATATTAGGCTATGCAAAATCACCATGTAGTCATTGAACACACTTACACATATAGGTCATTACAACTATTCATAATGGCCATCAAAACATTTGTTGTGATCTACCTTTGCACATGTCATGCATATTTCACAATTGGAATATTCATCTAAAAAATGTGGGATAGAAAAGAAATCTTTATTCAACAACACTCTAGTGTTCACATGACTTTGTAGCTAAATTGCCAAAAAAATGGCCTTTTCCATGGCCAAAATCTACTAAGTATAATCTTGAAATATAATTAGAAAATAGACTTATCTTCAATGCTTCCTTCAATCCAAAAGTTTAAATGCATGTATATCTTCCATTGCCCTTCCAACACCAAAAACTTCATGTTTTCACCTCAACACTAGAACACAATTAAAAATAAAAAAGAAATAAACAATGAAAAGTACATAATCATTGAATTATTGTTGATATTCCAAAAAATGAACACAACCAAAGTCATAAAAAATGTTTTTAAAACTTCAAAATAAATATGTATATAAATGAATAGCCACCATAACATTCCCTTCACTCAACCTAAATGAATTCCTAAGTTTTTGTAACAAAATTTGTAGAATTGTTGGATTGGAAGCTCAAACCAAGTCTAGAAGAAAACCCTAAGACTAAAAAGGCTTAACCATCACTATTTGTCTTTTTCAAAACTATGATTTCAACAACATATACATAGGAAACATAAATTGAAATTTGAAATAAAGAATTGTTCCAATTCCAAGTACTTACCAACTAGGAACAACCCTCAAGCCTAGATTTGATAAACTTGTAGGACTTGATCTAGGAGTTGGTAAATTAGTTCAAACCATTTCACTTTGTGATAAGTTGGTAACATTACAAATTTGCATGTTAAGACCAAGTGGATATAAACAAATGCCACATGTGAATTGAATAAAAAAATAAGGAGCCAATGAAATTATTTTGGTAAAATTGTTTCACCATGCCCCCAATTTTGATAATAAAGGTCAATAATCACATGATTTCTATCATCAAATTCACCACCCCATAGACAAGTGAATATATCTTAGACAATATGGCTTGTTTCTTGACATTGTAAAATATGTAACTCAATTCTTTTATAATTGCCTTCCCATGTTGGAACTTCAAACTCGTCCCCCATACACACTAGGACATCCAAATCCTCCACATTAGTTTCATGTTCCCTTACACCATGTTCCTCCATAGCCTTTAATTGAGTTCACACAAAGTTTGTGTCCTTGCCTTGAAGTTTTATAGGTCACCACAATGGGACATGTGATGTTACATTGCAATTATCTCAATTTGGATCATTACAAGGGAAATGTGGACATAAACACAACAAAGACTACATAATAACATTGTTGGGTCAATAGACAAGAAAACAAATATGGAATGCAACTCTTGTGAGCTAGGTATATAATCACACAAATGAAAGGTTGATATATCCACATCAATTGGCTTCGCATTGCAAAAGTGGCAATTGAAGAAAAATGCTTTTCTTTTGTATGTACTAAAACCCAATAATCCATCCCCTATTTAAGAAATTCCACAACATCAATTGCATCCTAGATCTTCTTTTGTGGATTGTGGAGTTATTTGCCCTCAAGGCCTTTTTTACAACTACACCTACACCATCCCATTTCCCTTTCCCATGTCTTGTCCTAAAATAATGTTAATTCATTTTGCAACCTAAGGTTAGACTCATGTAGTGAGCCACAAAATACATAGCCCATGAATCTTTGAATTGACATGCACATCTATCATTGAAAACTATATGATGTTGTGTTGTCACACCCTCATTTGTAAGCCAATTATAATATTGTAATAAATAACATTGAACAAACAAAGTCTTACATGCGACTTATCATTAGAAATGTAAAAATGATTATTTTTTATGAACCTTTAATCATGGTGACTAGATCCAAATATGGGGTCTACTATGTATGTCGTGTGCACCAATATTGTTACTTGGAATGAATGCCAATGCATTGATCGCATTTTGGATTTGGAAAGTATATTTTTCTACAAAGCAAATGTGTGATAAAATGCAATTAGAAGGCAAGTTAGCCATAACCAACTTACTTTGAATATCTTGCCATCTTGCCACAAAGTTGTGCTTGATAAATTGTTGTAACTTAGGCCATAGGTAATATATATAAGAACATAGAAGTTGCAATTCCCTTGAATGCTTCTTTAATCCTATTCTTGGATCTCCTTTCATCTGCCACCCCAATATCTTGCTTGAAATATTTCCAAGCCACTACCCAAGAACCATTTGCAAAACACTCATTAGGACAAATTGACAACTTGCCAACACCACATTCTACAGACTCCCCCATGAGGCAATTCACCTTGTGCCATTCTTCAAAGTCCCCTTTTGGGTACACACAATCTTCCCACACTTTTGTCACCCCTTTGTACATTTTGGTATGGGTTGCATAAATGTCCTATTCATAGCCTCACCTTGCCAACAAACTACACATTATCATGTATAAACATTTAACGCATGCACCCCCTTTATGCCATCCTTCAAGCTATTCAACCCTTGCCAAAACAAATCAAGTCCAACATGATACATAAAACAATAGACATTCCCATCCTTGCATTGTTTCACAAAGTAAGCCTCCAAGCATTCAAATTTCCTCTTCCAATTTTTTTCCTTTGGATGGGTAGTTGGAAATTGGAAGTAAAATGAAGTCTAGAAATACCAAACCCCTCACAAATTTTAGACATTTATTTAACCCTCTAATCCTAATAACTATACTCCACATACAAATCTTGAATAATACAATTTGGGAGAGATTTGTATTTGAATATGCATTTATTTCAAAGACAAATAGTGTGTATACATTCTATATGTCAAACACATTTGTGTAGACAACAAAAATATAGCACACGTGTGCACAATTTACAATTCATATACATGTGTATATGCATCATCTATATATGTACATACATGACTTGCACAACATATATTGACAAGTATGCACAAGTCATAATTCAAACACATGAATGTTTTTAATCAAGGCATAATCATCACCCATCCAAAGTCCTTTAATCCTCTTGAATCTATCACCTAATTTATGCATAATAAAGTAGTAATTCTAAAAGTAACTATTGATGTACAAAATCCTTGCAATTTACAAAATGCCAAACTCACTTTAATACGGTGGTTAAAGCTTACTTGATATTCTAGCAGGTAGTGTGTTGCATGAACTTCATATTGTGCTCAAAGGTGCTTACAAGTGACATCTTTTTTATTGGGGCTTTCTTATGTCTCAATAGTCCACCACAATATCACTAGCTCCCTTGTTTCTATATACACCAATTAACTTTTTTTTCCTTTCAAGGAAAACAAATGGTGATAAAACAAAATTTTGAACCACAAAAAGGAATCATGGGTTTTGCAACTACCCAAATTCGCTAGGTTTTTAGCAAAATCGAACAAAATTTAACTAATATGCAACTTATATTTTTTTGGTCAAAAACACAAGTTGGTTATGAAATTTATAATGAAAAATTATTTAGTTGTTCTAAATAGTAACATGTTGCATTAAATAATTTCTAATTAAAAAGTTTTAACATGGATAGTATCAAGTCCCAAGTTAATATGACATGGACTAAAATAACACATCATCAATTAAATTAACATGTTATAATAGGCCTTTTTTTCAGGTCAACCATGGACTATATGTCTTTCACAACACAACATGACCAAAATACATTTTGTGATAGTTTTTATTTTGAATATTATTATTTTGGGTTTTGTCGGCAAAAAGTTTTGGTGCCATTCACCACCACCATATGTATGTGTTTCTATATTACATTTGTACATGATACATCAATGTATAATACACATTTTATACATTAATGAACCCATCCTTCAAGGGTTCAACCAATGTTGTCCGATTATCACATTTTAGGCCTATCCTATGGATACCAATAAAATATATTCTCATTTTTTTTAAAAGAAGAAGGATATGTATTTCAAAAAATCTAAAATCTATTACACCATCTAGTTACACATTATTTTACTTTTTTATATAAAAATTGCTGGTTATGAATATATTGGTTTTCAATTCACAAAATGACAAATATGCACAAAGGTTATGCATATATATATTCTGATTTTATTACTTATAAAAAACCTAAACTCAATGTGGGTGTTATGTGCCTACATTATGCATTGAAAGAAAGCAGTGATCTATTACAAAGCGCAAAGTACAAAGCACAAACATTCGATTGTGCTCTCGCTTTTGCAAACCCTAACTTGTAACACCTAAACCCTAAATGATGTAAACCCTAAACCTAATGCATATATGATTTGTCAAAATGTGACTTCCACAAATTTCTATTCTATTTAGATGTGTTGGTCCAAATAAGGTTATAAATAATGAAAATATAATGTGGATTATCTAGCGGTTGTGTACAAGGCCAAAATTAAACTCAATATAAAATGTAGATATGTAAGTATACATATCTAGCCACCATTTAGATGTATATTTCAAATTTTTTATACAACCAGACAACAATGGTTCAACTCAACACCTTGTGGAAATGCACCAAGATCTTAACCACCAAATCACTTCAACACTTTGATATAAATGGAAAAAGAAAACTTTATTGTCTTTAACATGATGAAATTATTTAGGAGATTCAAACTTTAACATTTTTTTTTCAAATTGTATTCAAATGTTACAAATGAAAACATCACTTGAAATTTATTCAATAATGTATTTAAGAATATTATTATTATTTATAAATAATAAAGTTAATTTTTTTATAAATGATACATAATATTTGTAAATGTGATGCAATACAATGTGAATTCAAAAATGTTTTATTTAATAGTTTAACTATGTTGTTTTTGGTATGTAAAACATATGTCCATTTTTGAGGAGTTGCAAATTTTTTTTCCCCCAATATGATTAAATACAAAAAAAAATCACTTTTGTGATGTTGCTCAAATGACAATCATCCACAAAACTTTTTTAACCACACTTGGTTATAAAGAAGTTATATAGTTTGAAGTTTGTTTAAATATTTTCAATATTATGGCTACCTATTATAACCTATTATAAAAAATTTATGATGATGATGATGATGATGATGATGGTGATAATATATATATATATATAATTTTCAATTCAAAAAGAATCCCTTGTTGATGTTGTTACCTCTTTAAATTGAAAAAAATTTGGCTAAAAGAATAAACAATAATAACAATAATTAAATAATCAACATAACCATTTAATTTTCAAGCCCATCTTTTTTCAGCAAAATTAATCATACATTAATATAAATGATTAACTACACAAATTTGACAAAAATATCACAACATAATTTTAATAATATTTTTTAATGATGTAAGCATATATATATATATATATACTTTCTTTTTCTAAAAGCAAAAAAAAAAATTGCTGAAAATTTGGCTTCCAAAAATTGAATTAAACCCTCCCCCCTTCATTAGAATTTAAAAAAAAACTTGTTGGCAAAATTTCGAAACTTGGTGATTTTTTTGGGAAAAATTTGGAAAAAATCTTGCAAATTCAAGGGGATATGAAATCATAATAAAATTCCAAAAATTTGAGATCACGCATTTAAAAAACAAAACTACTCTTAATGAAATGGTTTTTTTAAAAAAAACTAATAACTCCAACTTTAAACCCATAAACAATTTCAACATCAAATTTATTTGAAAACTTTGAAGTAGTCTTTAAAATTATTATTATTATTATATATTTTTTGAAATTTTAAAAGAAAATATTAATGATGGAATTAAGTGTTTTTTGGTGGTTTATTTCCACCATTTTGCGAACATGAAAAAGGGCCATCAACATCAACAAAGGATTTTTAAAATTTAAAAACCCGAGTTCATCAATTGTTTCATAAAAAAAAAAACTTTACAATGTGTTCTTGGACATGTAACCAAAATATAGAAATATTTTTTAATATTATACCTTCATATGTGGTTTATAACCAAAACATGGTTAAATTTGCTTATAAATGATGTTGAAGAACACCCCAAAATTGAAAAAAAAAGAAGATTATAAAAAAAAATTTGATGTCCTTATTGTGATCAATATTTTTATTTTAATTTTTTTTAATTTTAAAAAATTAAAATTAAATGTTCGTCTTTGAATATTTAAACATAAATTTTTAACAAATCATGGTATACATAAATTTTTTTTGATAATTAAACCATATTTTAAAAAAATTAAAATGATTAAAATTCTAATTTAATAAAAAAACTTGACATGGAATTTTTTTTCATGCATCATGAGGAAAAAAAAAGGAAAAAAAGTTAAGAATTATTTTTGGGATTTTTTGATGTTGCATCATGAACATTTGTAATTAAAATATTATTCATGATGGCTAAAACAAACTAGGCAAAAAATAATAATAATAATTTAAATAAATGTATAAGAGTTTAATAAATGAATAGATTATAATTATGAAGTCTACATGCACGTTAATTTTTGCATGCATGGACATTTTGACCTAATTCATAACCCATTCAAATATAAATGTGAAATTTGCCAATTTTTCATACATCCATTTCAAGATGCAACTCATACACAATGCCATGTGATAGATTATGGTGACTAGTGCCCAATACTTGTGATAGTGCCTATAAGCTAGTAGTATTAACACTCATAGTAGTTTCAAGTAATGCACCCCTCCTCACCACTTTTTTTCTAAAACACATACTTTTTTTCTTTCCCTAACTTTGTTCGAAAGGATTGTGTAGAATGTTGTGCTTTAGCTTCATGGATACAAGGTTAATACTTAAGTAAGGATGGGACAATGATCTCATGTGCAAAAACTTGCTCCAAAATAGCTTGATGTGAAAAAAACACAAGGCATGCAACTAATTTTGTGGCCATGAAGTGAACAATAACACTTGACCTCCTACCAATACAACCAACATACGTATCAAGATTGGTTGGATTTGGTTCATATTAAGATAGAAGACTTTTATTTTATACCTTTTCATCCTTTATTTTTATTTGACATATTTATTGGCAAAGGCTAGCTTCTCTTGAATCTAGTTTCAACCAAAACATTTTACTATGTTTGTTCTTTTCAAATAACTAGCTTTACTTCTTTGTCCTTTGGTGGTTCACTAGTCAATGTTGACCTCATGGTTAGCCTAGGCCTAAAAATTCCAATTCCTTGAAGCTTGTTCCTTAAGTTCCCCATGTATAAAAGCTTGGACATTGATATATTAACACCAACAAGACCGGTTATGACATTGATTTTCAAATCAATTATACTTGTACATAAAAAACAAAAATTTTACAATACATTCAATTATAGTCTCAATGCAATATTTAAAATCATATTAAGGTCCAAGCATGATTGGGATACCACATTTCAACCATAAGGACTCACTCCAAGGACTTTCAAATTCACCTTTTTCTTCATTTTTCCTATGACATGTTTTACATTTTGCCTTTTTTTTCTCATGTCAAATGAAATAATTTTATTCCCAATTTAATATAAACATCTAATGTATCTATCTTTTTCACTTATGAAAGTGAAAATAGTAAAATTTATCCAATGTGGGCCATGTTTTATCAAAGGCCCAAAATTATCAAAAAATTTCATTTTTTGAAAATTTTCACATTATAATAGGGCATTTGATTTTTGTCGCATTCATACATTTTATACACATTAGCACATAAGGTGCTTGTGATAAAAATCTTGGGCCAAAAAAACTTGTTTAGACATTCTTTATGAATCTTTGAATTTTTTTTTTCATGAAATTAAGTCCTAGATTTTTTTCAAGGACTTCATAGGAATCCTTAAACTTGTTCAAATTTGACATTATATGCTTAAAAAATAGTACCTTTGTAATGTATCTATCTATGAATAAAATCAAACTTTCAATATGAATGTGTCGTTAAATTTCAACAACATGTTTAAGTGAAGGGGTTTAATGAGTATAAAATGAAATAATCCTTTTGGGTACCCCAACCATGCTTTCACCCATTAACATTATGTAGGTTTGAGTCATACAATTTGAGGATTATTTTTTTGAATATGCATTTATTTCAAAAACATATAGTATGCACACATTCTATATGTCAAACACATTTGTGTAGATAACAAAAATATAGCAAATGTGTACACACATATAATATTTATACATAAATTATGCAATATACATATATGTATAACATTATATAGTTCATATGCTAACATGTGTGCACAATGTACAATTTACATACATGTGTATCTAATGTCTATGTTTTGCATACATGACATATACAACATAAATTATATCTCATATCCTAACCAATGTGCACAACTAACAAAGTATAATAAAGCTACATGCATGTGTACATGTGTTTAATTAAGTTATATACATAAGTGATAACGTAAATATAATTTTGACAAATTATTGTGTAAATAAAAATAAAATTAAACGGGTGCAAATGAGGTACAATGAACCAACATGATTACTTTAGAAAAGGACTGCATGTCCATTTTCCCAAAAACAATTTTTTCATACAAATGAATTTTAGAATAATGTTTTTTCGAACTTTTCCCAACTAGAATCTACTAAACAAACATAACCTATTCAAAACTTGGATATATTCTATTTTGTCGCCTCCTTAAACAAACTATCCCTTTACATTTTTACTTCCCTAGCAACATTGTTTATTCAATTATAATTTGAACCAAGCTTCTACACTTTCAAATACAGTAATTAGATACTTATTACAAGGTAATAAAATGAATCTAGTTCAATAAATTGGTTCAACATTCATACAACACCATAAGCAAAAAAAAATTTGTGCTACTTGATCCAAAAATCAGAATGAACTACCATAGCATGGACACTTACTAGATCAATTCAAATTCACAATGTCATGTTACCATTTTTTGTTTGGAGTTTTTTATTAAAGTCCTTTGCATTTCCATAGTTTTTTGGTTCACACTTTTCCAACTATGGGATGCTTATGTATACCTCCTCCAATACTCCTTGTTCTTATAATCAAAGTTCACCTCTTCTAATATTCTTTGTTTTCATAATGAAAGCTCGAGAAAAGGCAATTTGCAATGGACCCACTCATGACTACCATTTATCTCAAATTCTTCCATGTTTTGATAGTGAGACACAATGTCAAAAATAATAATAGTCAATCCTCATGTGATTGGATTTTATATATTTGGTGCCAAATGTGGCCTACAATTATATCATTAAGCAAAAGTGTTGACAAGTTCCCCATTGTGAACTCATGGCCTTCCACTACTAGTGCAAAACTAGATACAAAAAAAACATTAAACCTACTAAGCCTAAACCTTAAACCTAATCTTGAACATCATGTAAGGCAATCTCCAAATAAACTTTCTCAATTCTAAAGTTGATATCAATGAAAACATACATTTGCTTAAGAATGAATTACTATATAATGTTCACCCAAGAAATCATTGAAGAAACGTACAAATTATTTTGTTTGCACTATTACCTTTTCCATACATGTATGTTTGATAGATGCAATACACCAACATGTACTAGATCTCCACCCATTTAATCATTCCCCACCACAATATACATCTTGCTGCAAATATGAAAACATGAGACACATGGATGGACAATTTACACATACAACACATGTTGCTCTTGAGACATATGCAAAAGAAAGATAGTTTAGTCTCAACAAGATACTTGCTTGAAAACAATATCTAAATAATAGAAATAGGACTCATGGAGGCCATGAAATTGACAAAATTTTCAAAAAATATTTTATGCAAATTTATTCCTTGATGGCTTGACATAAATCACACATTTTTTCAACCAAAGTCGCATGAGTGCTTCACAATTGTGCACCATTTCAAAGGGTGACTACCAAGGTAAATTCAATATGAGCAAGAATACTTCTCCTACTTAGCAACGTGTGCTCAAACTTCATTACATTCCCAAAGCTTGATGTTTCAAGCTTTTATTTACCTTACATCTTTTAGTGGCAATCACTTAGTTCTATGGGCCTCCAACTACATACAATGCATTCACTACTTTTGTACCACATTCCCATAACCATGTTCTTTAGTGTCCATCTTTTAAAATATCTTATGTAACCAATGCAAGCATTCATTACATCAAATTCATGTATGTCACATACCACCATGCATACTTCAATGGAATTTAATTTTTAAAAATCTTGTCATATGCAACCATTTCTATTTGCAACTACCTTTGGTCATTTTTGTAACTATTTGATAAGTTTGGTATTTCTTGCAATTATGTTGCAACTAAGTTGTGACTATTTTTTTCTTCATCTTTCCATATGGAAATTTTTTAATATGGTTATTATCTAAGAAAATACATATATATTTTACTAGTTACAATAATGACCAAAATTAGTTGCACCACTATGTGATGGACCTTGCCCCCTTGGGGTATCTTAGAGTGTATTAGGGTATGTTTTTATGGGTGTTTTAAGATCATATTTAACTTGTATTTAAGGCATGTTAGGTGTATATTATGCATACAATATATATTTATAAAATTTATGTATATTAAGGTTATTTACTTGCCTAACTTGGGTACCATGTGATGTGGCCTAGATTTATGCCTAACATAGGTGTCATGTGGCTTAGGTTTGGGCATAACCTTGGTTAGCTTAGGTTTAACCAATGTTTGGTTGTGATTTAACCAAGTTTTAGTTTTGCCAATGTTTGGCCATGACTTAATCAAGGTTTAGGCAAATTAAAAAAAATTCAATGTTTAACCACAGTTTAACTACAATTTAACAAGGTTTGGTTAATTTTATTTTTGCCAATGTTTAACCATAATTTAACCAAAGTTTGGACAATTTTTAATTAGACATGGTTTAATCAAGGTTTAACCAAGTTTTTATTTACCATTGTTTAACCAAGTTTCAGTTTAATCCAGTTTTATTTTTTCCATTGTTAAATCAAGTTTTAATTTAATCAAAGTTTAGTCATGAAGTTTTAATTTCACCAAACATTAGCCAAGGTTTAGCTAATATAAAATGTTTCTAGTGCACACATTGTTATCTAATTTGAAAAGGATGATGAAAGACATCTGGGATTTATTTTATAATTGTAAATTCACTTTTGATTGTAAAATATATGTTGTGAATATAAAATATATCTTATATCTTTTGATCTCCCTTTTAATTATGTAAATTATATAATGAGGTGCATTATAAAGATTGAAAAAGCAGAAAAATAACGTTTAAAACCAAATGTCATTTGGGATGAGCCAATCAAAATGGTTTGACCCTAAAGGCAAAACAAAAGAGGAAATAACAAAATCAGCCATAATGTTGGTTATGGAAATATTGAGGTAAATAAAAGGTTTGCAAGAAATATAAAACACTTGTAAATACTTGAAGTTAAAGCTTAAGAAGAACTTGGAAAGGGTTAATCATTCATATGAACTCCAAAAAAATGTCTATGGGAAGTATAAAACACATGTCAAGCAAATATAGATTCAAATAAAACATATGATTGCAAAATTCACAAAAACATTCAACAAATTTGACCTTGATAAGATTTAGGTACAAGCATTCTAAAAAAAAAACCAATGCTTATTTTTTTGCATGATTCAAAAACAAGTTTTCTAATGTTTAATTGTTAACAAATAGGAGATCTACTCAAGTGCAAACATAAAACTTTATTGAAAGGAAATTATAACACAATGCTCACAACACAAAACATAACATCAAGAACTCCTCAAGGTTCTTGTCACATGAAATACACAAACTTGTACAATGAAGAAAAGAGAACCAAATCATGAACACCAAGGTATTTAACTACTAGACTAAATCACAAATAACCAAACTAATATAAGTAAAGAAAGTAATTCAACCTTGTGAAAGTAATTAGTTACTTTCCTACTGTAGCAACTAATGAAACCTAACTAATTGAGCTTGAATTCTCAACATTAATGTGGCAAAGATTATGTTTGTTCTTGCTAGTGTAATTAAAAAAAATGCTTGTTAAGTGCAATTTAGAAACGACCAATGTTTCATACAATTCAAAAATGGGGTTTAAAGACCAAACGTATTAATTGTGGTTTGAAACTTTTGAACATTCACAAATGTATTTGCTTGATTTTAATGTTCTTTTGGGCTTTTAATCACTATAGGTCACCATAAATAATTATGGAAAATTCACAAAACACAAATATCATGCAACAAAAGGTGTGTTATGAAATGCATATAAAATTTCTTGAGGTTTAAACTACACAAATAGACTACATGATCCATTGATTAGAAGTAAGCACATATTTAGAACTTGCAAAAACATGTGCATGAACTTACATATAGCATTTTAAAATTGTTTAAAATGAATAAA
>Ga0116230_10004645_pt1 | contig 13455 bp, 7 predicted proteins | sample S1TSphfallax_3_FD_88678 | JGI IMG/M metagenome (GOLD analysis project Ga0116230, IMG submission 88678) | Host-associated microbial communities from peat moss isolated from Minnesota, USA - S1T2_Fd - Sphagnum fallax MG | ecosystem: Host-associated > Plants > Peat moss > Unclassified | place: USA...
CCTTAAGAGTGAGGCAGATCTTACACCTATATCTAGACATATTCCCTCTCTCTTTCTAGGAGGTACACTTATGGATTTAAGGTGCCCTCCAAATACACTACAAGCATAGTTGTCCCTGCTAATATTTCTATCCACTTGTGGTAGTGGTTATGTTTACCTTATGTATTTGTCAATTATTTTTCCTGACACATAAGGATTGTACTTCCACTGTCAGAATAAATCCATTTGTGATGCTGAAATCTTTTCCAAAGTGTTCATAAGACAAATGAGCATTAGCTTGAGTGACTGAACCCCCAATGTGTCTGTTTCAAATATTCATGGTTGGCAATGGTATATTGTAATGGGCAAGACTTTTAAAACTAGGCAAATTAATCACAACTTTTTTTTAATTAATTATATTTTTATTATTAATTTAGTTGAAAAATTTATAATGAAATTTATAATTTATTTTATAATTGCTGATAATTTATAATGAAAATTATAATTTAGTTTATAATGGCTTATAATTTATGATTAAAAATTTATAAGTCATATGAAAAATTTATAACAATAGTAAAAAAATATCAATTTGTGACTAAAAAAAAATTACAATCAACTTTGCAACTAAAAAATCCTTGAGTTGCATAAGCCAAATAACATTGAACTTTTTGTTGCAAATGATGACTTAGCATGATGTCAGCACATTTCCCATGGATGAAATATATGGTTAACGTATACACTTCCATATCTTGATTAGTGTATAACATTTGTAATTACTAACCATTCTTTTACAATTAGTAAATAACCTTATCAATAATTGCCATTTATCAACATAATAATTTTTTGGGCAATTTTTCTATTGAGATACTAATCTAAGGATGGCCATAAATTTTCACACATACTTTAATCAAATTTTGACACATGGAAAAACTTTGAATATTTTCATATATGATTTTATATAACATATAATGAAGAAAAATCAACATGGTCCAATTTCAACTATATACATAATGACATGTGACATAATCAAAAGTTGCCACGTGGCATATTGATTGAATTTTGGAAAACCTTAAAATAAATAAATACTTACATAGGTGGGTAGGTAGGTAGGTAAAACTTTGTGCATAAAACAATACTTACCTAACTAAGATACATACCTACTTAAGTTACTTACTTACCCACCTAACTACCTAGGTAGGAAGGTAGGTAAATAGGTAAAAATGTATAAAAGTAAGTGAGTTAAAAAGTAGCCATGTAAATACTTTTATTTTATGTTTTGCTTTTAGGGTTAAGCTTTTGTGAGCTCATGCCAAATGGCACATGATTTTTAATGTGAAATCTAAAAGAAAGCACCTTCTTTATATACTTTGTAAGATGACATTAGAAGACAAAACATATGGGTTAAACCTTTTAGTTACACCTTAATCACACATTCAATTGCAGCTAAAAATTATTCTTCCACAAGTTTTGTGTTTGTTTTTAATTTGGTAAATTATACAGCTAAATGGTAAAAAATGAGTAATTAATTTACTAACTAAATAATTCGCTTATAAATAGGTTTATTTGGCAATTAGGTTTATATCTAATTATTTGGCAATTATTTCTAGAATAATAAAATTATATTTATCCAATTACTTAAATTAAAAAATTATTTAACCTCTGAAAAAACCTTTTAAATTGCCCATGATCAACTAATTAAATGAGAAATAATTATTTATTGTCTAACAAAATGAATGATTAACTAATTGCTAGTTCCTGAATATTAATTATAATTTATTAGATTTATATCTTATTAATTTAATTAGTAGATATTAAATCATTTTTAATTAACCATTATTTTTATTAGCTATTAACCATATTTTTATTAGTAAACATTAACTATCACATAGTTTAATGAATATTAATATAAATAAATAGATAAATTACTACTTTATATTGAAAAATATTAACTAATTAAAATTAAGTATTAGAAAATACATATATTATGAATTCTATTTTCTATTAAGTAAAAATTAAATCAGTTTTAATTAATCAATAATATTTATTACACAATTTAATTTGTGAAGATTTATTATTCATTGGCTGACTAAATATGTACTAATTATTAGTCATTAAATATTAACCATAAATTTTGATTAATTACCTAAATCAGATTATTGAGATATTTCAGAACTAATTACATATTTTATAATAAATAATAAGGAATAATCAGATTATTATTATCTGAATAATTATTTATTTCAAAGTAGCTAAATATTAAGTAATTTATAATAAATTATTGACAAATTGTTGAGTGATAAATATTGAATATAGATTATTATTTATAAACTTATTGACTTGTTGATAAGTATATTATAATTAACTAATTATTATTTCATATTTATTTTTTAAAATCATAATTTTAATAATTCATGAATAATGATTATTTTATCAATTTACGATTTATATCTAATTAATCAACAAAAGGTTTTGAAGTAATTAATAAATAATAATTGATTACTTAATAAGTTGGTATTAGTTAAAATATAAGTAAATGATTACATAATAATTTATGAAATAATTAATGTTCATTTAATACAATGATTATATCATATTAATATGACCTTGTTACTATAATTTAATCATGCCTTAACCCTATATATTTTCCCAAAAAAAAAAACCACACAACATTGGTTTTGACTTTTCTAATACTACTACAAAATTAGTGCCTAGGTCATTAGAGTCTTCCACCTAATAGGTTGTTGGGTAGAAAACACCATTGGCCATTCCATTGCACCTTTACATACTAGTGGATATAGACCACTACAACGTGACTACATTAGCACAGTAGTGGATGATGTCAATTTTGTATGCTCCAATTTTTATATAAACATGTTAATTTTGTAACATATACACATATGTAATATACCTATGTTAGGTTAGGTGGGTTTAGATGAGCCTAAGTTAGCTTTGACATTAGTTGAAGACAACCTAGGTTATGCTTAAATTAAGCTAGGTTAGTTAAATTAAACAAGGTACCTAAGTTAGGATACTTAAGTTATTAAAAACAAGTGTCAATTGTAATAATATGGTGACATTTATTATATAAAAAAGTTGTGGTGCAATGGTTAAAAATTTGAACCCTTAGTGTGGAAGTGTGAGGGGTTCAAATTGTCACATTAGCAAACTTTTTAGCCATGTTCACCTACTAGGGTACCTAGCCTTACTAGGTTGCTTAGGTTCCTATCCTAGGTATTATTCTAACCTAGGGTGCTTAAGGTACTTAGCCTAAGTTATTTATGTATAAGCTACCTAGTCTAAGCCAAGGGGGTCATTTTTTTTAATTAAAAAAAATATGCTAGTAAAAATATAGGGTGCCATGTATTAGTTGTTGAATGAAAAGTATAATTTAAGTTCTACAATAAGGTTTTCTTATGTTTAAAATCATTTTTATTATAAGGTATTTCTAATATTTTAAAAGATAGAAAAAATATGCCATACATACTAAATATTTATGGTATTTAGTTGTTAGTAGGTTGAATTAATAGGTTAGTAAGTGAACTAATATCAATAATTAGTTCAATAAATAATATATTTAGATTCAATTCAACTAGTAATACCAATATGTCATTTTGCATCTTCTTAACATAAAAATGGAAATTGTGACATGAACATGGGATAAATTTCATTGGTTGGTGTCAAAAATAGTTCTATGCATCCTTCAAGATATTGACATGTTGGTTACAAGTTAAAAGTTTTTTTGTTGCCTTGCAAAATAGACACCCTTGTGTTAAAAGGTTTATGCACATTATAACTCCCTTGTCTATATCAAGGTCCTCTTCTTGTGCACCACCATTTTTGGACTAAAACAACACCTCTAGATGTTAACAAACTTTTGTGTCTAACATCCTTGGTAATTTTGTTTTTAATATTCAATGGTAGTTGTTTGTGAAAAACACTAAATGAAATGAAATTGGAATATATTCATTAAGGAATCTTTGTTGGTGAGTCTTGAATAGTTTGTTATGTTATATATTTGTTTGATTATGTAGAAGACATAATCTAGCAATGTCCATACATTGCATTTAGGTTGTTTTATGTGAAATGAATGATGTTTAGTGAATCACCACCTTTAGATACCTTACATGTGTTCCCCCTTCATACATTGGCTCTAGATTTGAAGGGAGAATGTATAGTATGGACATGTGGTATCAAGCTTTTATGATAAAAGGTCACACATTAAGTGTTTTTTGTTTACAAAGATGTAAACTAATGAAAATCTTCATTAATTTTTTTGGCAACGTCATTTTCATTTGTACACTATGGGTGTAAATACTATGACCAAATACCTTCCAAATATGTATAAGATTGTTCCAATGTTCCTTCTTCTTGATCAAATATTAAAATTAAATATAAAATATCAAAATTCAATGCAAACATAAATATGTAATTAAATTTACAAGTTCTTAAATATGTGCATGTAATGAAAAATTTAAATAATAATAGGGTGGGGAAATAAACCCCTCACATAATACTACTTAAGTAATACCTCATTTGACATAAGTGGTGTAAAACTTTAACACTTAATGTTCCCCCCATGGCCTAGGCCAAGCACATGGTAGCACACCATTAAACCACCATGCATGTATGAGCATGTAAAATCACGCTAAGGCTACCCCACTTTAAACAAATGTCATGAAATGTTAAAAATAATTATAATATCTATATTTTTTGGGACACACAATTTTATGCAAACATTTTAAATTATTGAATCCCAATCCAACGGTCAAACTATAAATAGATGGTCAAGGTGTAAAGTGATTTACAACCACTTTAATTTGCAACCACTCAATCCAATGGTCAAAATCAAAAATGGTTGTATATACATTATATATGTACATCAAATATCACAAATAATTTGGAGTTATTTTGTAACACCAAGACACTCCATACTTTTGGTTCCATGCCACATTTTCAAATAAAATCTAAATGGAAAAAACACAATGACTCCTTTCATATATGTGTTGCATTTCCACTTCAAGGTGGTTTTAAAAAATAAAAATGAAATCATTAAAAATTTATGGTTTATGGACAAAAAGAACATGTTTGATGAGTGACATACATTAGGCAAATTTGAAAAACTTGTCAATATCAATGGAATCTTGTAGTTTATATCAATATCATTCACCACCCAAAATTTCATTCAAAAATACCATGTACAACCCCACTTTTGAAATATGTTTATAATCTTTCATACTTTGTGATGTATTTAAGTTTTTGATAAATATACTCATATATTTTTTTGTCTCCATCATTCTATTTTATTTTCGAAGCTAATCAAAACTCTCCAAAATTCACAAAAATAATTCCATTTGTAAAAGTGCATTTCACAAAACTTTGAAATGTACAAAAAAAATGTTTGTGGTTACAATTTTTGGGGACCCTAGTGTGTTTTCACCCAAACTATCAATTAGTCTACACAATAAACTAAACCATCAAACAACCATTATACATGGGCCATATAGTGTGTACAAATGTCACATAGTGTCAAATGCATGAAAAACTGAACTATCACACAACTGCAACCATAGTTGAAAACATTGTGTGCAAGTCCTAAACCACTATTGTGGTTTCGTCACATTCCACACACAAAACGGATGGAATGTACAATGACCTAGGTCCCACTTTTTAGAATCAAAAAAAAATTTGTTGGAATTTTCTTTTTAAGGTTTTACATGAATATGGAATTAAACATCTTAAATGTTGACCAATCTAATTCAAACGATGCCCATATTTTTTTTCCCTTAGCTTTTGAAGCCCCAAGTAGTTCAAAAGTTTATGTTATTCCACTATCCATGGCCCAAACAATCAAGTGAAATTCAAATGAAAGTGCTAACATAGATCTTTGCATAATTACACAAGGAAACATTTTAATAATGATATTCTAATCTGAAAACAAAAATATATAATTTAAAAAAAAAACCTTGAACTCCTTGTTTTGTTTGCTAACTTGTATGTGTAAAGAAATTTTTCGCATTTAACATTCCACCCAATATTGATAAGATGAAACACAAAACTACCCCGCTCAAAAAGGACTTTGAAACCATATCCTTGAAAAGGCTTAACACAAAATATGCAACTTCTACACATTGCAAAGTGTAAGATGACATTCTCAAAATACCTTAATTTTAGTCCAAACAAAAGTTACTTGATGGTTTTCTTTTTTCTTTACTTGGTGAAAAAACTATACACATGTCAATAATGTGCAATTTTCAAAGTGTGTAAAAATTTCATGAGGATGAAACAAAAGGAGGAAAATCAATACCACCATGACATTGATGTAGGATCAAAAGATGATTATATAACAAAACCACTAGAATAGATATTACAAAAATCCACAAGAAGAAGTTGGTAAATATCATTTTAAAAATGACTAATTAACATTGCCTAAGACATTCCTTTGGTACCATATGCAACCAATGATGTGTATTAAAAAATAACTAAATCTTAATGAAGAAATTGAGGCATGGAAAAAACTCAAAAGTGCTTTGGTTGCCCACTTTTGGTTGTGAACTAATGGAAACATTTGAAACTTATCATTTTTTTTCAATAATGTCTTGGTCACTTACATAAACACTTAGTTTTTCTCATTCATTTACAAATATATATAAAATAGGGAAACAAACCTTCATCTAGTGTTACATCTTAAAACTTTAAATTTTATAATAATTATAAAAGCAACATTTTCACACAATCTTTAACTCCATTGCACATCTTTTGCAAAAGTTCAAACTAAAAAATTTGAAATTGGAATTTTGTGTCAAATTTTTTTTGGTCAATATTAAATGATAAGGACACAAAATAATGAAGTGAATGGGAATACCTCAAAACCTACTCCCTAATTGTGCTTACAAGAAGTGCTTTCAATCTTTAATTCATTTCTTATATTGTCAATCCTTGGTTGTATAAATAGATCATAATTTGTTTCACCAAATTTGCAATTTCATTAAATTGTTGTTTGGTTCAAAACAAAGGAAAAACAATCATGTTGGGGGCTTATTTGAAAACTTAGCACTACAACATTGTGTGGAAAAAAATTAAAACCTTTTGTTTTATGAATGGTCATCACCACAAAATTTCATAAATCAAAGACTAATATCACATGGACAACTAACACACCATTTTAGGTGTTTGTTTGTTTATTTTTGGATAATGCCTCTAAGATTGCATCATTTTCAACAAACTCACACATCTAAACATCCCACACACAAATAGCAAAAAAAAATTGGACCATGGACACACCATTAAAGATATTTTTTAAGAAAAAAACATAAGTACATAAAGTCATACAACACCACTTCCAAATCCTTGCACATGAGGAGGATTTGGAAGTGGTGTTGTATGACTTTATGTACTTATGTTCACAATGACTATATGTGTGTGGAAAAAATAAAAATAAAAATGATTTATAATCAACTGATGCCCCCCCAAAAAAATTTAATTTAAAATAAACACATTATCATACAATCTATTTGTTGTTTTGTTTCTTTGATGTTTATTATTATTATTATTATTATTATTATTATTATTATTATTTCACATAACAAGAATAAAAACCATTATTTAAACAAACAACAAAGATTACAACTCCCTCTTCAAAACCTTCAACAAGCTCATTATGCCTTATTTCCACCTATGAACTCTAAATTTTAAACACTCACAAACACTCATAACCCTATCCATACTCCCTACATAACCTTAAGACCAATTGTTTAGGTCCACTACCAATTTTAACAAACCATTTATTTCCATGGATTGGATTCATGTCTATGTTCTAGAAAGGCTTATTTAACTTAAGGTGGGTTTTCTTGTGACTCTTGCCCTAGAAAGACCCATTGAACTTAATATTCTTGAGATCCAAATTTAGGTTAGGGACCCAAAACTAGCCAACAACAACCAACCCTAGTATTAAAGCCCATATCAACTTGTTTGCAAATATTTGGCCTAATACTAAATTATCTTAATATAAAAGGTTTGGATGAAATGGGGGACAAACCACTTTAGGATGGTACGAGGGTTACATTCTAATCTTCATATGCCATGATGAAAAGTTCTCTTCTTCATTCCTTTTATAGGAATACATGCAATGTTTTTGTGGCCATGGTAGCACCCCTTTCTCATATAGATTGAATAAAAGGTTGAATATTGTTGTGATGTTCCAAACTTGACATATTCCATGGTCAATACTAGCTTTGGATGGTTTTTTTTTTCCATAACCACCTATTCTGATTTTCAAATTTAAAAATTTAAAAACCAAACTAGGTATCAGATTTAAATTTTTTTTTTAAATCATGCCTTGTTTGTTTCTTTATTTTTATTTCCTTATGCCTAACTAGTTATTTCACAATTGGTTTTTAACTCATTTATATTAGTTGATAATATTAAGCTGATTTTTTAACTTCGATTTTAGATTTTAGGATTAGGATATTAAAATATTTTTTCAAATTCTCATAGGCCAAAAAAAAATTATTAGTTTCTTTTCAATTCATCTTGCTCAAATGAACCTTCAACCTCATCTAACTTTTGCTTCAAATCTAATTCAAAATCTATCAAATCCACCAAACATTATAAAAATGGGTGAAATCAAGCTACGATGGTACATTTTGGGCAAGAAAATGTATTTTTTTGGTACATTTTGTGTTATTTTGGAAGCAATTTTTTTTTCATTTCATCTAACATTTTAAAATCCACATAAAATGGATTTTTGATACAAAACCTCCAACACAATTCTTGTTGCCTTTCAAATGATAATGTTTTTCCAACAAAATTTTATGTATTCATACATTTATATATGCTTGTTGAATGAAAAACCTCATCTAGATGTTTTTCATGAAATCATATGAATGGAACTTTTCATATAAAATTGAAATGGGACAATGAATTCATATGTAATATATGATTGAATCTTTCATCAAGTTTGGTAATCATTTGAATACATGGTTGTTGAAATATATTTGCATTTTGCATATATTGCGATGATTACAATTTTTTCACTAATATATTTTTTAATCATTTAATATCAATTCAAAGTGGGACTTTTTTACAATCTTATTCTTTGGGTTTTGAACTACCTTATTCCAAGTACCATTTGCAAAAACATTAATATTATCTTGCTAGAAATTTAAAAACATGTAGTTTCAAAAAATAGTATTTGTGACAACAATCTTTGACCACCATAGTGTGTTTTCACCCAAATCATGTCTACAACAACTAGATTACCTTGCAACTAGATTTACAAGACAACTAATATACAAGTAACATTGAAATAAAAGGAATTAATAAATCAAATGCCACATTAGAAAATTAGGGAGTTATATTGTAATTGCAAGTTAGTTGCAAGATGAACATTTATATAAAAAATGTGCACATTATAGACATGGTTTTAATCAACCATGTCTAACTTTGTTGACAAGTTGCATTTTAAGATCATGTGACAACTACATTACAACTAAGGTAAATGTAACACCTAATCAACAACTATTTACAATTAGTATACAACTTTGACACATATGATCATGACATCTATATCCAATTTACAATTTTTATCTTGAAAATTGTCATATGTACCACACACCAAAATATCTATGATTTACATGTGATGACCTACAACTTTATGAATTTTTTTAACACACACTTTCTTTTTATACATATTAAACAATAAAAAACACAAACAAATGCACACATGTCCACATACATATATATACAAATGTATACAACCACACATCCATACATACATATACATTTATACATAGATACAACTTAGACTACCTATAAATAAACAAATATCATACAATTTACAGATTTATAATGATTTAATTGATCCGGATGCAATTTTCAATTAAACTATGAATTAGGACATATTAGTACAATAATGATTTCTAAGCAAAATTTGTCATGAAATATTACCATAGTAATAAAAAAAATAATGTAACTATTTATTCGACCCTATAATTCACCTTTAAACCATAAACCCTAAACCTAAACTCTATACATTAAACTTTATAAACACTGAATAAATATTTCAAATATGAACCACTTAATAAGTATTTTACTTGTGTTATCTTCCATCACAACATCATTACTACCTATTACTTGTGTTATTTCCATCACAACATCATTGACCAAGTGCAAATACAACATTTTTTTGAAGCTTAAAAAACAATTTCTTGTGTAGGATGTCATGGATGTTTTGGGTTTCGTTTCACTAGAAGAAATCTTGTCCATTCCAACCATATGATTACGACTATAGATGTGATTACTATCCAAATCAACTAATTTTACAACTATAATTAAGTTAGTCCTTCATGTCATTTTAGTCATAAATGTGTGTAGTCATATATGCAACTATTGTAATCACATGTGTGACTACATTGTTGATATAATAAAATGAAATCGCAAATGCAACCATAATTTGTGACTATTACATGTTTGGATGGAAAAGTAAACTAAAAGTACATTTTTCATCCAATATTGTGAATGGATGAAAACCTAGTTGTTTTGGCAACTAGGGCCATAATTTTTCCATTTAGAATATTTTAATGATTAAAACATATGTGACAGCTTTGGAATTACAATATTTTTTTGATAATCAACTTGTGTCTAATTTTTTATTGGTTTTTATGTATTGTTCATTGACATGGACATTATAAATTATTATATTTTTACTAAATATGTTTGAATTATGATCTATTTATTAATATTATATATGATGATGATCTAATTACATATTATAGATGTAAATTACATTTTATTGGTAAAATTAGAATGATTGAAATTAGAATTAAATATGATTTAAAACATAGAATAGACAAATTAAGATGTTCAAAAAAGATATCATTTATTTGATCATAAGACTTTTACCATTACTAAATGTGATGTGATTAAAATTTAAAATATGGAATAATAGGATGCATCATAAATATTATAATGATACATTTTTAATTATTATTATTATAAATGTGATAGATAATTTATCATTTTATAAAAATAATACGTGAATCAATTAAGATTGTGATATATTATAATCATATTGTATAATAGATATTTTTTAAATGAAAAGAAGGATTAATATGTGGGAGATAAATTATTTATTCATTTATATTAAATATTAGTCGTAAAAAAATTCATTTATAAATCATGTGCTTGATTTTTTTTTTCCAATTAATCATTATCAAAATGTAATTCAAAATTTTTTTAATTCATTTTAAAAAATTAAAATTAATGTACATTTTTGGTATATATATATTATTGTGTATGTCATTGAAAGTATTTTAAAAATCAACTTTAGTTTTTCCCATTTGGACAAATATTAGTAAAATATGAAATATTAACATTGGTGTTTGTGTGATGTTTAAAATCAAGTACATTAGGCCAAATAAAATGCATTCCATTATGTTTTCACATCAAGGAATTGATATCTATCCTTGGGGTTTATGGATAAAACCTCACAAATGACATAATTGTGGTCAATGATGGTATGTTGATCGTATGTACTTACACCATTAGCCTACATAAGCTAGGTGTCTACCTAAGCCCACCCAGGTACTCAAACTAAGTGGTTTAGGTCAGCTAACTACCTAAATTAAGTTTTTAATTTAGCTTAAACAGTGACACATGTCAACAACTCATAGGCTATTTTTAATAATGAAATTACATGTAATATGAATTATTATATTTCATTATTTAAATAAATAATTTATTGAATAAAAGTTGATTTAAAAATATATTAAATCATTTAACTTTAAATATTTTTAAAATGTTGCCCAATATTTTATGTAGTCGTATATGTAGTCACATAATCCTATAACTAGTCAATGGATGAGAAATCCTTGCAGTTGTGAATGATATGCAACTTTTAATGTGATTGTACATGTCACATGGAATTCTTTGTGATTGGTTGTCTTTTGCCACTTGTCCAAAGCAACTACAAGGTTTGTAATCACATGTGTCAATTACAATTAAAATTGTTGTTGTTTATTTCCAAATTTCTTCTAGTGTTTATTTGCTTGAATATTAGGTTCCAACAATTATGATAGTATTTGATTTGAGTATTTTAGACTCAATGTAGTATGTTTTCTTCAAGATTACAATGTCAATGTCTAATGTTCGATGGGTCATGTACTAATTGATGGATCTAGATTCGGTGTCTAAACTTTGGAATATGATTTATAGTGATTAATATGACATTTTATTATGTGTTCAACTTTATGAGTTCATGAAAGTGAAAAAATGTTAATTATTTTTCAAAATACATTTTAGAAGCCACACTTTGTCCTCCATCAAATTTGTCTTCACAAATTTATCCATTGTATCAAAATTATTTTAAAATTTTAGAAATAATAAATATTAGTGTATGTAATCAATATATTTTGGACAAATGAAAAGTCAAGAATTAACAATTGACCATTTGGAGGTTGGAAAATGAAAAAAAACCTTTCATTTGGGGGCCACCAAATGATGCAACAATAAATATAAATAAATTTGTTTATCATGTTTATCAAGAACATGGGTTTAGGGAGCAAGTTTTTCACTAGCCTTTGCATAGTGAAATTACTATCTTGCTTGAGTTTAAATCAATGATAATATGGTTCATGGTGACCAATTGAATGAAGTTATTGATGCTTGCATGTATTTGGTGTGCATGTATTTGTGGTGTCTCTCCCCTTTTGTTCTTATAGTGTTTCGGTGCTTGGAAAAATATGAACAACATGAAAGGCCACAACAGCTTGACACCATGGTGTCCAGTAAGTCCAATATGACCGAAGCCTATTTCAAAAGGTTTCAAGTCAAATACATGCACATGCAAGCTAAGAAAATTGATTATCAAGCTATAATATGTCTAACCATTCAAGACAATAACAAGTATAACACCCCAAAATACCACTATGTTGTCAAATTTACTAATTAATACAAAGATATTGTGGCTCAAGTAACCTCATATGCCACTAAGATTTATTGGTGACATGAATAGGGTATGACTTTAAACTATCAAAAGGCTTGAAAGGTGCTAGGTCTTAGCATTAATTATGCTACCATGCTACCAAGGTGCCCTTATGAATGAAACATGCAATGTGAAATCTTGCAATTATTTTTCAACATATTAGGCGACAAAATGGTGACCCCAAACTGAACTCCAACTCTGTGTTTTTTCCATTGTAAATAAGACTGAATTATGATGAAGAGGAATTATTAGATGACAACATTATCAACCCAATATTAATTTTACAAAGTTATCTTCTTGATCATCAAAGTACTTTGGGCCACCAAGTTACTAATATTGCCAAACTTTCACCTAGCTTCTCCTTCTTTACACCCGCTAGTGCTAGTATTCATTTCAATGGGTGTGGTTATGACCTCCTTCCACATTCCATACACTTGTTGACCACCAAATGGTGTAACTACAAATGAAAATGATTATTTCATGTGAATGGAAGTCAA
>Ga0116230_10004646_pt1 | contig 13455 bp, 12 predicted proteins | sample S1TSphfallax_3_FD_88678 | JGI IMG/M metagenome (GOLD analysis project Ga0116230, IMG submission 88678) | Host-associated microbial communities from peat moss isolated from Minnesota, USA - S1T2_Fd - Sphagnum fallax MG | ecosystem: Host-associated > Plants > Peat moss > Unclassified | place...
GACCCCTCTCTAGTTCCAGCCCCATATCTTCCTCATTTTTAGTCTGGTTTGAGTGATTTAAAAATCTGATGCATGTGCCCACTAGGGCTTCACAAAACTTCTATGCGTGTTCCAGAGGCAAACATGCAGCAATCAAAGATTTAAAGCTCAGATTCCTGATCTGTTTTAATTCACCCACCACCTAACACTGAACCCCGTTACACCAAACACATCATATCTTCCCCCATTCCTTTCCAGAATTGATCAATTTTTGCAGTGTTGGAAGCGTTAGGTAAAGAGCTACAAATGTTCTTTCAGCTTCAGAAGCAGAGGACCATTGTGTGAGGATCTGACCTCCTTTGAGTTTTTAAGTGTTTGTTTGCTCACAGCCCTGTCTACCCTAAGGGACTGGCAGTTGCAATTGAATTTGAGTTTGAGGGACGGCTGTGAGCAGAAATTGGGATCCTCAATGCATCTATTTAGACCTGTAGGCCTAGTGTCTGGGAAGACAGGTCCATAGTAGTGACCTGCCAGATCTTCTATGTGCAATTGGGTTGGAGCTGTAATCAAGTGGCTATGCTTAGGGACATTGTAGGTCTCTGCACCCTTCATTTCATTACAAAGGCTCATAATCTCACCAAGGGTTCCATCAAAGCTTCTCTTCAAAGACTAGAGGCTGAACCACACAACAACTAGGCCTTAGTAAGGCAAACCAATACTATGACTAGGGTAGTATATATATTTTTTTGAATGCCCAATACCAAGACCTTGCTGATATGTTCAAAAGTCAGTACTAGGCCAACACTAGTTGTTTCCTCATCATGGTGTAGCAGAAGAAAGAAATACATTTACCAAGGGTGGTCACAGGGGTGTTTCAGAGCATTCATGCCTATCACATGTGTGTGTTTACCTTCAACTTTGTGACATAGTCTCTCTCAGAGCCAGACCTTTGTTCCTTGGCTGTACCCTGAACATCTTGACATATGTGAGTGACTCCTCAAGTGTATTTCTTTTCTGTTCCCTCTGTGAAGTGTATTTCTTTTCTGTTCCCTCTGTGTGTTCAGGGGTACAATATATTCACATCTGTACCACTCCAGAAAGCTTCACTAGGACTTCAATGGTGCTCATCTCCGTGCACTCTAAACCCACTCTGGAAAGCTTCCCTGGGTCTTTGGAATTTAGCTTCTAAGTTCTACTAATGACTTAATCTCCCTTCTAACTAAGCTTTCTACTATTTAATCCTTTGGACAGTAAAAACTCAAACACTAGTGTCCTTGGAACATGTCACCCTAGCATGCAGGATGCCATGTACCTCCCCACCCCCCCAAACACAATTGAACCTCATGGGGATTGTCATTTTGTGCCCTGCATGATTTTGCAGGGAATTGCACAGTTCATGATTTAATGTTCTGCACATAACAAAGGGATAAATACTTTCTGCAGTTCTTGGCACGATTTCAACCCACCATCACATGGAATTAAGTAGGATGTAGTTATTATTGCTAAGCTACTTTTTGTTGTTTGAAATACCTACACTTGATTTTGTATTTGTTTTTCACTTTCCAACTTATTACTCAAATCGTACAACAAAACTATGCAAGGCATCATACTCCTTTTTCTAACAACCTTGCAAAGTTCAATGGAGGTGCTTAACATTTTCCTCCCAACACTTTGCCAACTCCACTGTCAACTCCACATGACACATGAGTTGTTCTTGTACAAGGGATGGCAGCCAGACTCTTCACTTGGACAAGGGAGGGTAAAACATTGACACCACAAGTGTACCATGAAAGATGGATGGCGGGTGGACACAAAACATTTTTCAATTGGGGTCTAGTTCCAATTTTATACCTAAGCATAGGGGGTAGTTCAATTGTTATTTTTGCTAGCCACCTATTAGATAATCCATTAGCGCTTGCCTTTGTACTAATCATCTACATGCATATACTTGTTAGCCACATATTATCCTACCTACCTACATGTTCTAACCAATGTTGTGTGTATGCTTTTGACATATAATCATTGGGTAAATGTAAACATATATCAAAAAATATACATACTTCAAATGCAATTGTATATTTTTCATTTACATCCATGTAAGTGAACAATTTGAGAGGTATAATTGTATGTGTAGAATGATGTACAAAGGATATTTCATCCCAATGTGTAAAACACAAACACTTATGTGGTTGTATACACCATAAACTATAAACCCAAACTTGACTTGTTTATTCAAAATCAATAATTTTTTTCCTAATCAAAAGTCTTGAATGGCAAAGGTTTTGGTGTTTATATTAACACCAATGGATGAAGAGGCATGGGAGCCCCTTGATGTAGGATCATTTGGAGGCAATCAAGAGACATGAAATATTTCTTCATTAAGGAAACTAATATTGATTTTTTCATTTGGTGATGGGCATAGCTAAAGCCTCCAAGTATAAATTCCCTTGCCCACTTGCCATAACCTTACATATAAAAACAAAATATCAATACTGAATCATGAAATTTATCTTTCATTTCCATTGTTGCAAACTAAACCATTTTTAAATAAGAATCAAATTCTTGTGCATTCAATGAAGAGAGAACACACAAAAAGAAAATTGAATATGCATTTGCAAAAGGTATTGTGGTATTTTAATCACTCTCAACAAAAAAATTAAGGCTTATAATAAGTTGGGGGTATTGCACCTTAAATTATTATGCAAAATTATGGTTTGTAGAAAATGAAAATATTACACCTCCTACTTAGCATGGATGATTATGGTTTTAAACACCAAAGCAAGATCACAATGAAAACATGTGCAAGATGACATCATGTGATGGAATTGACCTAAAGGGTGAAAGCCCATTATTGTGTAGACAATTTTAGGGAAAATTGGGACTACATATAGTATAAACATGCAAGATTTCACTCATTTTGAACTTTTTTAGAATCCACATGTAGTTATTTCGGGCTTCAAACATAAAATAAGTTCTTAAAACCATCAATATGCAATTGATTGGTAGATGTATCATTGTGTAAAAATACACCAATAATTTTATAAACATTGATTTAGAACCCCTATTTTATAGCAAATTACCATTTTTGTTAATTTTGAAAATTCATTATTTTTATGTAAAATGGTGAAATCAACACTAAGTCCATCTACATTTTCAATGGAAGAACATTTTACAACTTAAAAAGATCATAATTTTCATCATTATTATAACATAATGTATTAACAAATGTTTTTAAAACATTTGATATGAACTTTCATAGCTTAAAAAGAAATTGAAAATTTTAGGGAAGAAGATTTTTTTTAATGGTTGTCTTCTAACATGTGAAAAATTTCATAGATAAACTACCATTAAATCTAGTCCTTTGTAGTCTTTTTTTATAATTGTTGCATTGTGACAAGGTTGTTGTAAAATGAAAATGTATTCCAATTAATAATTAATTTGTTCATATTCGTTCCAATTTCACGATACAATGATATATTGGGATGTAAAGCACCATTAATTGAAAATTTTAATTAAAAAATGTTTTCCAAACATCCACCATGATATATCAAAGTTTCATAGGTATCGAAAATTGTTAAATTGTGATTATTTTTTGTTTACACCGTAGTGTGCTTTCATCCTAAAACAAGATATTGATGAAATTAACAACAATGTTAAGAGTTCTAAAAAGACCACAACACCACCACCTATAGTTGTAAAAAATGTAAATGAAGAGGAACAACATGAAAGAATTCACCCTAAACCTTAAACCTTGTTATGCAAAATTAATATTTTTTTTTCAAATTTTTAATGGAATTAGGGTGGTAAGCATCCCTAGGAAAATTTCAAATAAACTAACAACATTATTTCAAGGAAAATTTAGAAACATTTACATAACTAATAAACAAATATGTGGTGAGACCTTCTTTCCAGGAAAAACATTTTTTTGTCATTTTTAAGCGATTAAAAAAAAAGGGACTTTATGATAAAATATTTCATTTTCAAGTAATTATGTCACCTTTTGCCAAATCTTTGCTAAAAACAAATTTGTGTAGGATTGCATTGAAAGGTGTTGCAAGATAACCACAAAGAACGCAAACTAATAATAAAATTCACAAAAAATAAGGTATGTAAAAAGGTCATTTGAAACAAGCTTTTGTGAGACTTTAAAGTAATGAAAAAAGTTGCGACATGACAAAATCATCATCAATTGGACCTACAAACAACTTAGACAAAAGGGAGCAACATGGGGAAATCACAAGATTAAAATGAAAAAGACCTTGCAAGATATCATTCTTCCATATTCAATACTTAACGTTCTTGTCTTTCATACTTAGCTCCCTTTTTTTTATCATGCCTACCATTTGCCCCTTTCAAACCTAAACCCTAAACCCCAAACCCTGCCCCCCACACCCCCCCCTTTGCCCTTTTTTACTTTCTTGGATCAATTCCACTTCCATAACCATTATTTTGAATCTTAGAAACAAAAAAGCAAAAAGGAAATGCAATATGCATATATGTAATGTGTACAAGTTCATCATTCCTTCGTTCATTTTCCCCTAAAAAATGGTTTTGTAACAAATGAGGGTATTGGAATTGCCAAGATTATTGAAGATTATGAGCTTTTACAATAATGGGGCTATTGCATTGTTATTTACATTTACAAGGTGAAAAACAAAATGACATCACGTTAAATGTATTTCTAAAATATGTGTACATGCATCATGTAAGTGTAAACATAATTTTTAAACATGCTGAATGGATAGTGTAAGTGTTAAAACTTTGGCATGAAAGTGTCATTTTACATTTTGTAAAATTGGCCATTTACACTTACACACACAACATTAGTTCTGGTGCTAGTGTTGGCTAGTTCCTTTTCTTAAAAAACTTCTAGTCCAAGTTTTGACACAATTTATTTTCAATAGGTCCTTCCAACTTAGTGTGCAAGTTAAAGCTCAATAGTTTTTCAAATTTCTAAACCTTGTGGCTCATTCATAGTTGATGTTCCAACAAAAAAAATAAAGACTCCATGACTTTTTAAAGGATTCATTAAGTTCATGATTGGGATACCCAACAAAATTGTCTAATGGGGAAATGACTACATAGGACATTTGTGTTTTGTAACATTTATTACATTTGTAATCATATTGTATTGTTGTGTGCCTACAATTCAAATAATGTCACATTGAATTAACAAATTGGATATTATATAAATGTCCTTTTGAATATTAAAAAAAACTATGTTAGTTGTTTTAATTGTAATATTTTATATAAGGAATCAAAAGGAATGTTTTTTAGATTTATCCAAAGTCTATGATTTTAAGTTTTGTATATTTGTGCGCCCTAAATTTTTAAGGACACATTTGGACTTAATTACATGTTAGAAGACGCATTGTTTGATTTTCATTAGAAAGATATCACATCAAAAGAATCTAGGAACAATTTACTGGAATATGATTTTTGCTTACTACTTGTGCATGAGCTTGCTTCTTAAAAAAACCTTTGCAACAAAAAAAATCTCCTCTTGAATTGAAGCTATTATAGTTTGAAATTCAATTTCTTCTCCATTTGGTTATCAAAATTTTGATTCCATTCCATCTTCACTTGACAATTTGACAACAAGGGTACAACAAGAAGAAACTTGAAAGAGTTGTTCTTCTTCAACAAATAGACAATTAGTTACAAAAAGGACAATTAGTTCCTAAGTTCTTAAACACATGGATGGACATCTTGAAAAAAATTCCAACCATCATGTCCACATTAGATTCTGAAATTTGGCTACCAACTTGTGAGGTGAGAGTTGCACCAATTCACTAAGGTGACACAGATCCCATCTCTACCTCCACCAACAACACCCCAATGCCACACACACATGCATGTTGAAACAAATCAATTCATGGGAAAGAAAGATCTCTTTCCACAATGAAATCTTGTGGTGCTCATCACATAAGGAATGTTACAATCTTCATTGTTATTGAAAAAGAGTTGTTGGAATTTTGGATACAACAACAAAATTATACTAAAATTGTGGAAAAGCTTGGAATTCATTATCCCCAACAAACAAAACCTTGGTAGAAGTTCTAATTAAATGAAACCCCACTAAGATGAACCCACTAAGGTGACTAGGGCATTGTAGAGAATCCAAACTGGAATGGCAATCACATTCATGATTGATAGTTGCAAGAAGAAATGCATGTATCACAATGTTTACTCCAAGGATGATTTCCATGGAAACTACAAAGCTAGGTATTGTTGCAAACCTATTATGCTTCATGGATGACGTCCAAAAAAACTACAAAGCTAGGTATTGTTGCAAATCTGCCATTCTTTGATTATTTCCATGCAAATGACAAAACTACATATTGTTACAAGGTCCATGTCTACCATCCTCCCATGATGGCTTTCCAAGTGCAAATTGCAAATTTGAAGTATTACACCTAGGATGGTCCTAACATGTTTTAGATGAGGATTATCGTTATTCTAGTTCCAGGTATGCAAAGTTGGGGTATTGTAATGACCAACCACAACATCATCATTGAACTTGCTTGAAACAGTAGAGAGCAACATAGACAAACACATAGAGAGAAGGGGGGGGACAAATTGGGCGGGGGGTTTGAACCTATTGTTTGTTGTCTTGAAAAAGTGATGCCAAATTGGGTGAAGGTCCTCCTACTCTTCCTGTAGAAGTTAAAGTTGTTGTTATTGTTGTTGTTGCAGCTTTGTTGCTGGATTTTTTCCTCCATGGCCAACTTAGGCGTGAAAGTTTTTTTTCTTTTTCCATTATTGTGGAGGATGATGGATTGTTGTCATGTGGATTTTGCTTGTTGCCTCCCAAAGAAAACCTCAAAGTGTTATTTTGAGTGTGATGATCCTCTTCCTCCTCCTCTTTTCACCCTCCTTCCTTCCTTAATTGAAGGTTTTGAATCCTTGTTGCAAAATGCTTGGACAAATGTTTGGAACAAATTTTGCGAACTTTTCTCTCTCTTTGGTATTCTAAACACAATTTTTTTTCTTGATATGCCCCACCCTCAACATGACAATGTAAAACAACTTTTTTCAAAGAAACCCAAGCTCTTAAACTCTCGAATTTTCAACATCCCAATTCTATCATTTTGAATGTTTATTCATTTAGTTTATTTATAAAAAAATCAAAGGAAGATAAAATGCAAATAGAATCATTATTTTTAATTGTGAGAATCTTGAATTGACATTAAATAGTTCTTTCAATTAATTTAAAGCTTTTTCCCATGGTCATGAGGTTCTAATATTAAGTAATACAATTGATTTGAACTTTATTTTTTGAATAAAAAATACTTAGATTTATGTTTAGCAATGTTGGATGCATTTGATTAAATTATAAATTATATGACAATCTGAAGGCCATATAATTTTTTTTGTAATGCCACATGGAAAAAGATTAAATTTTTGGCCATTGGTTGATTGTTTATATTTTTTGGGCTTTGGAATTTGTAGCCTTAGGTGCATGTCACATGTACAAGAAAAAATCATGATTTTTTTTTGGAAAAAGTTGTACATAAACACATTTTCTACACTTTTGGATTTAAAACAAAATATTTATACACAACAATGTTAGGACATGCGTTTATGTACACATGTGAAAAATCAGACCACCATAAAAATAATCTTATTTGGAATTGTTGGATATTTGAATTTTCTCAGTTGAATTTGTGTTATGTAAATTTTTTTTTGATTGATAATGAAAAAAATCTTATATATTTTTAGGAGTTACCCCATTCCCTAGAGGGACATTAAATGTTAAAATGTTAACCCATGTGTGTTAAACAAGGTATATTTTGCAGGGTATTACATAATTGTCCAACCTATTTTTCTCACTTGATTATTTAATTTTCTAATATAAAAATATTTTAACCACCTTATATTAATTATAATTTAGTATTTGAGATTATTATATACCCTATATTTATTATACTTTTGATTTTCAAAATATACATAACCCTATTTTTGAACTAATTAACTTATATTTTTATTCAACAACCAATATATTGCACCTTATAGTTTTACTCACATATTTTGTATTTATTTATAGTAATGTCCCCCCCAAGACCCCATGATGATTACACCAAGTAAGGTTACTTTTTATAAATATCATTTACATGGAACAAGTTTGAGTGAAATAAATAAATAAATCCAAGATATATATAAGATAATTCATGTGGTGATGGTGATTTTTCACATGTATACATAATTGTGCATTGATAATTTGGTTTACAAGAAAAAATTTAGAAAATGTCAAAATGAGTTTTGACAGACAACCAAATCCGTTTTTCTGCATGATTATTTCCTTAACATGTGTCCTACATTTGGAGCTATAAATTTTGATCCTAATGAATATGACCAAGTTGCAAAATGTTGAAAACAAAGAATAATTTCCCTTGGAGCCTTTTTGGTTTAAAAATTCAAGCCCTTGAAATTTTGATATGATTTGGTTTTTCATCAAGTTCACCTAATAAATATGCTTTGCATAGAGGGAAATATGTGTTTTTGGTACAATTTTTTGGAAGTCAATTACATGATTTTATAGATCCTTTTGATTATTTCTTTTTAAAACTGCAATTAAGACAACTGATATATTTAATTAAAAATGTTTCAAGGGTTTGGTTTGATTCCAATTCCAACAAAACACTAATTCCACAATCCACTTTTGTGTTAGTTCCACCAAAAAGGTGGCAATTCATGTTTACACCGTAATGACATGAACTTGAACCTCCTAGGTTTAACATTCCAAACCAAGAAACCTACCAACTTTGGTTTAACTAATGTTCGGAAAAACTACTAAGGTTTTTCAATAACCAACTTATTTAATTTAATTTTTTTTTAAAATCAGGGAACGAAAATGGTTACATTGAAAAAGAAATCAACTTTAATACCCTTCACAATTATTTTCCTTGTGGAAGTTTGGTTTTTTCAAAATTGGTTTTTACTTCATTCGAATTAATTGATTATATTTAAATGGTTCTTTAACATCAATTTTAGATTTTAGACTTTCTATAAACATATTTTGTAATTTTTCATAAGCCAAGGAAGAAATTAGCAAACTTCATTACAAAGATTGAAGATTTAAAATAAAAATATATGATCAAATTTTAAAATATAAACTACTCAAGGCAAAAAACACTAGATTAATCTTCTTTCAATTCATCTCACTCAAATGAATATTCAAAGCATCTGATTATTTCTTTAAATTTACTTCAAAATCAATCAATTTTACTAAATTCAAAGGAGCCTTACAACAAACCCTTACATCCTTCAACTAATTCTTTAGTAAACTTCTCAAGTTTATATAATTACAAGTGGCATCTCTTCAAATTGGTGAGTAAACTAGCAAGGGAAATGAGTTTTTTAGTTTCATTTTGAAAACTTGCAATCCCCAATATTTGTTGAACTAAAAAACCCAATAGTTGGGAACATGGATCCATGTTTCTTCACCATTCCAAAAAGCACTTAATGTCTTTCACGTTCACTTGATATCTTTGAAATATCAAGAATTCTTAATTAACAAGTTCCTTTACAAGTTCATTGGTGGTTATTATGATTTCAAAGATATCTAAACTACTATCTTCATCACTTTTGTTGGCAAAGTTTGTCAGCAAAAGAATGTTTAACTTCAAATAATGGATGCACATGATGATAAGACTTGAAGAACATAAGAAAAAGGATCCCCTGTCATACTATTAAGTTATGGCAACCCCTTGTTCCTAACTAATAAAAAAAAAATCAATTTCAAACTTTTGAATCTAGGATTTAACATTAGGGGTAACATATTGTGAGCTTTACTCTTGTTATATTTTTTGAATAAGGAAAATAAATAGTTAATGACCCGACAAACTTCCTTTTTCATGTTCATTGCAAAAGTCCCCAACTCAATATTTAAGTTTGGATCATCATCAATCCAACAATGCAAAATAGCAAGATGGTTCATTTCGTCCTTTAATTTAAAAGCTCATGGATATGGTTGCATGTAAGGCATCACTCAACAACTAATGATCCTTTGATTGGTTTGAAACACAAGTGATGACAATAAAAGACAAAATGTTTACAATAATTTGTGATATTTGTCATGTGAAAGGAGGGGGTACATGGTCAATGATAATGTTGTGTGGACTTCATTTTTTTGTGAGAATTGTCAATTTCAATTTTTTGGGGTAGGTTCTGAGAACTACCACATTTCTTTAGATTTTTTTTTCCCATTCTAAGAATCACCTTGGTTTTCAAAATTTAAAGGAAAATTCAGTTAGGTGATTTTCAAGGTCAATGATTTTCATTGAATTTTGAAGTATTGGTTTTCAGGGATAATTATCACAAGTCAATTCTCATAAATAATGGTTTTTTGTTATATATATCTACATTTTTTTAGTTTTCTTTTTGTGTTTCCTTTCAATTACAATCAAAATTTTTTTGGTGCAAAACTTTGTAGTGTTGCAAAATTTGAAAATAAATTGTGACAAGTTCAAAGGGTTTTTTTTTTTTTCTTCAAAAACTTCACCAAAAAAAAGGGGAAAAATTCATTGTTCACCACCTTTAGACTATGTGCTTCTAGAGGTAGTTAAAAAGTAGCAAGATACTAAAAAAACTTAGCTTTGTGATCGTCCTATTGTCAAACTTGGCTAAATCCTCATTTATTATGGCAATCGCCTCCATAAATTCTAACTTTAGGTTTTTTAAAACTTAAGATTTTTATTTTTTATTTTTTACCATGAAAATTGGAACCTTTTCAAAGTGTGAGAATTAGTCTGGTTTTCAAATTGGATGCCATGTGAAAACCTAGGTAGTTATCACTGGGTGGTTTTGACCTCTGGTGAGAACCTTTTAGTCCATTTTTCATGGTGATTCTCATCACCAATTCTCATTGGTTGGTTCTCAATAAAAACTGGTCTAAAAATCAGTGTCGATTTTTAGTTGACGGGTGAAAACCGCCCAACATTGGTTAATGATTTTAACATTGATTGGCTAGTTATAATGGAGGATAATGGCTTTTCAAAATTATAGATATTCTTGAAATATGATCTCTTTGTTAGCAAATTTTCACAAAAAAATCTCCAATTATAAAACAAAATTTTAATATAAAACAATAGAAGATTAAAACAACTAGAATAAAAAAGTGCATATTACCTTGTTTTGATTATTTTGTTCAATTTTTGGGGTTGAAAGATTGTAGTAATGTAAGCTTTCAACCATTATTGTTTTCGTTTATTTGATTTTTTAGGCTGTGTTATATATATTTGCAAATCCATCTAGGTAAATTTATTGATGGAAACATATTTAAAACCTCTACACATTTTGTTTTTAGAAGTTACAAGGCTTAAGGAAGCTTGTCCAAAACATGTGCTTTGAAAACTTTCCACCACACCCAAAGTCTCATAACTAACTATTAATTTTAGAGTAGCCATCATGGTATTCAAATTTGACTTTTCACCCTTCACACAAATAAGAATTTTTTTGTTCATCCATATTATTTCAACAAATCTTACAATTTTTTTTGCTAATGTTTGCCTTAAAGTTTCAAACGCTTCAAACAAAGCCAATCGTGATATGTTTTGGCACCCAATCATCTTTTAAATATATTACAACCAATGCAAAAACAATGTGTGTTCTTTTTGGACATCCAAAATCAAAGCTTGCAATAGCATGAACATAATTTGCCAAAATTGACCCAAGATTTTATCTTTTCAACCAAGTCTAATAGCAAGTCAAAATGACTCCTTTTTTCATTTCAAAATGCAATTGCAAATAAATGATTCTGCACAAACAAATCACAACAAAAAAATGAGCAAAACTTAACCAATCTAAACAAAACAAAATTTATAAACAAAAAGATACATACAAACAACAAAACACATAAACTTAGGAAACAAACAATAAAATAACTTAAATTACAAACCATACTAATAAACACTCATATTTTTATTTTGTATTTATTCTGGAATTTGTTCTTAAACATGTTATTTTGCAAATACAAAATTTGTCTTATAACAAACTACAAAATTAGAAAAAAAATTAAAATATATTCCATTACATAACACAAACAGATTGTACAATTTTGGCTTTTAAAATAATTTGAAATATAATCAAATTTTCGTATTCAATAAAATAAAATAAAATGGAAACAAAAACATATTGTAGTAACATTGTTTTTCCTTATGAAAACTGTTATCTAATCTCATTTGAGCTTTTTTATCTTTAAAACTACCCCTTTCAGATCTTAATTCATATTCCAAAACTCATTTGATAATCTGATCCTCATAATGTTTTCTAAAAACTTATTCAGATTCCCACCATAAAATAGTTTGAACCAAGCTTCATCAGTCTTAATCCTACACAATCATCCTCTACTTCTATCTACCTTGTCAATCATTGAAACTTCTTTTGTCCAACTTGTCCAATAGTGATAACATAGTTCTCTATCCAAAACCTCCATCCAGTTTGTTCAACAAAAACATTTTAGTTTTACCTTTAACATATATAACAAAAACAAAACCAAAAAATCAAAATGAAAAAAAAAAATCACTTTTTGAAATGTAAAGGTTGCCTTTGTTGAAACCTCCACAATGCACAATGCACAAACTATTAACAATTTGCACATTGAAAGCAAGGGGGAAATACCATCACCACAATAAGGAGGAGTAAGACAAAGAGCAATGTGATAATGAGAAACAATAAGGTTAGAAGTAGAAGTAATACTCGGTAGGACAAATAGTGGGGTGATGATAGTGATAACAATGCAATGATGGTGACAACAATGCAATGGTAAGCAACACAAGGCAACGATGAGAAACATAAGGTGACAATAAACAACACAAGGCAATGACGAATAGTAAGGTGATGATGAACGACAACAAGGTGAAATGAATAGTTCATTAAGGCTACAAAAAATGTCAACAAGGTGACGATGCAAAACAAAACGATAGTGAATAACAAAAAGTCACCAATGAATTGCAAGGTGCACAAGCAAACAAGATGATAACAAGCACGAATGCACACCAAAAAACAAACAAACAAATGAGCAAAAAAACCAAAAAAAACACAAAGAAAAAATGTGGGTTTAAGGAGAGCTTGGGCTATTTGTAGAGGTAATGTCTCTCTCCCCATTGTCCAACACAGTGGTGCCCCTGCCTTAAATCCCTAACACTAACTCTACCTAATTAACCTACTTCTAATCTAGAGCCTAAGTGATTCAGGGGTTAAAATATAAACTACCCAAGGTGAAATGCCTCAAGAGAATCGGGTTCTTTGTGAACTGATTTTTTCAAAGTTGGTAGCCTATTGGGTGGGTATAAGTTGATTGTAACCCTAGTTATGCCCATTGGTTTTTTTTAAAAAATGGAGCTAAAAAATAAATCAGCCTGGTTTTGGATTTTCATTTAATACCCAGCCAACACTGGTTTTAACCATCTACATGCATCAATGTACCTAGTAGCCAGTTATTATCATACCTACATACATATAGATAACCGTCTA
>Ga0116230_10004648_pt1 | contig 13453 bp, 6 predicted proteins | sample S1TSphfallax_3_FD_88678 | JGI IMG/M metagenome (GOLD analysis project Ga0116230, IMG submission 88678) | Host-associated microbial communities from peat moss isolated from Minnesota, USA - S1T2_Fd - Sphagnum fallax MG | ecosystem: Host-associated > Plants > Peat moss > Unclassified | place: USA...
ATGGTTTTGACATGTATGGTGTGTCAATGTTCCACTATTATTGGTCCTTGCCATGTCTTAGAATTGTTCTCAACCCAATTACTTGTTTTCCTTGGAGCTTGTTTGCAAAGCTGAAGGTTTGGGCCACAACATTTTCCCCCATTAGAAAGAAGGGTTTTCTTGCCATCATTGGTGTTATGGGGCTTTCTTTTGAACTACAATCTTTCATGCAATCTACTTGGGGTATTTCCTTTCAACAATTTTGATGTACCAAGCCTTCAAGTTAGTTATTAATTTGAGATCATATTATTTCAAGCCTTGATTGTAAAGTGTTGTGATAGTTGTAGTCACAAGCTCAATGTTGTGGCTTTTTGTTTTAAGATTGTAAGATTTCAATTAACATGTGCTCCAAGGAAAACAATCAAAGTTCAAAATGAGCACATGGCAATGAATGTTTTACATGAATAAACTAAAACTAAATGGTATATTTTGATTTTTTCATCTTGTGAATTGACAATTTCTTTCATGTCACAAATGTCAATTGTCCCACCAACAAGTAAAAAAACCTTTATTTCAATATATTTATTCTTCACTCCAATTCTTTTGTATTTGGCAACAAACTTCAAAAATCATTTCCCAAATTTATCTTCAACTATCTAAGATATAAAATGATATCCATTACTATTGTTGGGTAAGTTTTGTCACAATCTAGTGATTATCATTTAGAAAATAATTAACCAAATGCTTCTTAATGTACATTAAATGTCTATGCTACTCAACTTAATTCAAACATTTTTTTGCATGATCTTAGTTTCCTTATATTTTGCTTATTCTTGTCCTTTGATAAATTATTAGAATGTTTACAAACATGTCATTGGTAGATAAATACATAAGTGAACAATGTTTTACCTTTGCCAATTATGTAATGGCCCCACATCTCAATGTACATCATTTGACAATGATACTTGTGAAACAAAGTGAAAGCAATATACTATAGTTACCACATGGTTCAATGTTAATTAATTTCAAAGAGGGAAAGGTGGGAAAAGAAAATTAATTCAAAAGAAGTATTGTTGAAAAATTACATATCAACCACAAACTAACAAACGATTATTCAAATCACTAGATTATCATTGTTTATCTCAAAATGTTAGTAGACATTCTTCTATACTTAAACTTAAATGTTGAAATTCTGGAATAGTAAAAATGGGGTTGTTGAATCCCTTTGGTTGAAAAAATTAAACATTTCAACATAAAATGTCAATTGTGAGAGGTAGGTTCATGTAAATTACCAATGTTGGGTGGTTCTCATTTTTTTTCAAAGAATCATGGGGTCAAATCTTACAAAGCTTTAAAAGATCCATTGATATCCTCCAAGTCTTCATATATATCACAATGTATGTGTATTTCATCACATACATTTGTTAATCTTGCACATGTTGTCACATTTTGAATTAGCTTCTCCATTCATAAAACAATTTATGGCATTGTGCCCTTATGTTTTACACAAATAATCTTTCACAAGTGTCATTGATGAGCCTTGCCTTTGCACCTCCTTATGATTTTTTTTGAAAAAAGTCACATTTAAAACAATTATTTGCATTTTCATGGTTGCTTATGTTGTTCATCGTACAAAAGCTAAAATGGGATCTTTAACATCACACCAAACATCCTTTTTAAATATTTTCTATTGGTTTGCAAGGTATTTCAATATTGATGAAATTTTATTTGAAACATATATCACAAATTTTAGGGTGCAACCTTAATAAGAACCTCAAATTTAAAAATGTGACCCCTATGAAAGATTTTTTCCAATCTTCCCAAGTAGAACCTACTTGAACAAATCAAACTTCATACATATTTCATTTTCATTAATCACATCAAACTCAAACACTCAAAGCTCTTAATTTGCCCATTCTAAAGGAGTTGGGTTGAACTTTTAAACAAATATTTAGCTTTCACCTTCAAATTTATTTTTGTTATTCGAATAGTTTGTTAGCATTAATTAGAATTCGAAAATTTGTTGGGCCATTTCAAGGGCTTCAAAATAATATGTTACATCCTTATGTTATACCCTAAAAAAAGGTTGATCCATTCTTTGAAGATTCATAATTTTAGCAAAATTGACTTTACACCATGCAATAATTTTTCATTACAGAATCCACTACTTTGAATTTTTAAGGTTTTTCAAATTGTTTATTAAAACAAATCAAACTCTCTCAAATTGTACATAATTGACTTGATCTATCTCTGTTAAAATCATTCCACACAAGATTATATCTATTTCATCACTAATCAAAACCCAATTTGCATTGGTTTGGATTTCCACATGACATTTCCATTTTCACAATCTTATCACTATCATGTAATTCTTTAATTGTTCCTAAAATACAAAATCTAGCATACTCTTGAAATGATGAATTACAATATAAGATGGGACCCAAACATCTACAACTTTTGAAACATAATGATGAACTTCAAATGTTTTAACAATCAAATTTTGATGTAACAAGGTTAAATGTAAAATAGTAATGAAAAGCACCATTGGTAAAGTAAACATTAAATAGTGGCAACGAGTTAAATGTGGCATTTGGGTTTGATGCATTTGTAATACAATGCCCAACATGAAAAAAAATGGATTTTTCTTATTATACATGCACAATGATTAAAGTTGTAAGTATTTTTCTTACACAACAATTTCAAAAAAATAAAAATGATTTAGTGGTTAGAATCTTCCTTTCAACCCAAAGGTGCATGGTTCAATCCTTTTCCCAATCGTTTTTGCCAACAAACAAAATGGATGAAAAAATACATAGGCATTTAAAATAATTTTTTAAAGTTAGTTCCCTTTAGGAAGCAACTTCCTTAGGGGAAAAAAGACTAAATTTTAGTCCCAAGCATGTTGCCCTAGGGAACAATGTTAGTTCATGTGAGGCAACTTTTTGTCCCTCTACTCCCAATTTTTTGAGGTGATTATATTTGAAAGTACATATGCTACCGGTGAAGGAAAAAATGCAAAGTGTATTTTTAGATGTTAAATTCCATTTATAGTTGAAACCAAATAACTTGCCTCCTATGCATCATTTATAATTTATAATTGATAGATATATTTTCCAAGCTCAAACATTCCAAATCTTAGAATTTTATGTTAAATTGTCACTCATTCAAACCAACTTTTAAGGATTCAACACCATGTTCAACTTGGTAGCAGATCATTAGTCATTTACAATATTAATCCTCTCACATACATTATTCAAATTTAGCTTGCCTTAGTTCATTAAAAAGTTAACTACAAGGTGTATATGCTTACCAAATTCCAAGCTCTACACCTAAACTAATAAGGAGTTATGCTACCAAACCCGAAAAGGTTTCATGAAAGTAGAAAAGTTCAACTTGGTTGCAGATGTCTAGTCATTCAAAATATTATTCCTATCACATACATTATTCAAATTTGGCTTGCTTTAACTCATTAGAAAGCTACCTACAATATGCATTTACCTCGCAAATTATAGGCTCTACACCTAAACCAATAACAAATTGTGCTACCAAACCTGAAAGGGTTTGTGAAATTCCTCTAAAATTTCAAGCTCCTAGCATTATCCCTATTCATTCCATTCTTTCAAAAGTACTATAAACATCCAATCCTTCTCCTTCTTTCCACCATCTACTAAGACTAATCATTTTTCTCCTGCCAAGAAAGGTCTTAGGAACAAATATTCTCAAAACTCAAATTGAAAATTATGTCCGGAAAATAGAGAGCCCCTAATGATCTGAATTTGCCCTTTTAAAGTGAAGGAAAAGGAAGGAGGTGAAAGAAGATCCCAACTTAGTGGCCAATGGAAGGTTTCAATGCTTAGTGGCCAATGGAAAGTTCCAATGTTTAGTGACCTTTGGAAGGTTCTAATGTTGCAACCCTAGCCTTGGGCTCGCGACCAAGGTAAGGTTTTGCAAGGTTGTGAGCCAAAAGAAAGACGGGGGTCACACAACATACTCCCGGGAGTGTGAGAAGGTGTGAGGGAATGAACTCTCACACCCCAAGGGAGTTCCACTTTGGGAGTTAGAGTCGTGGTGGACTCTCGAATCTTTAAAGGGCGATTGCAAGGGTCAAAACTCAATGGCTTGAAGAGTTCGTTATATCAATGGAAAGATCTTGGAACGTAGATATTTAAAATGGGCTCGCATCGCCCATTTGGACATCTGAAACACAAGTTATGACCAAAAGAAAGGGCCGAGAGTCAAATTGGCAGTTTGACTCCCAACCATTAAAAGTCAGGAATTGACCCAATTTCTATGCGTGCAGATGGCGTGCAATCAACTATTGAAAAGCTCTCGACAAGAGCTACAACTTTGCTTTGGACCTCATCTCAATCCGAGGTCTCCACGCAAAATTATGAGGCCCCAAAGTTGCAAGAGTCCCAACCTTGGTGATTTCGGGACTCCCACTTGGGAGTCCTGGGACAAAAAATCATTTGAATGTGGGCCCTGTGGAGAGGTGCAGAGTATACTATAAGGGGGAAGGTGGTGACTCCCCTCAAGTCCGGGCCATGGTGAGTCTTGTGTGTCCGTGTTGCTCGTGGTGAGTCCTAACACCAAAGGTGCTCCAACTATGCACTAACCACCTTGTGTTGGTTTTGTGCAGGTCTGTGTGAGTGAATGAAGCTTGTCAACTCTTCCTAGTCCCATTCCGAAGCTCCAGCACGCCCCTCTACCATTCCAAAGTGCTACGAGCTAAGGAGCGTGCCCCGACTCTTTACTCTTATGTTGTTTTCTATTTGGGACTCACATTTTAGTCCCTCAAGGAGTTGGGAGTGTGTCATCCAATGTTTGGTGGCCCTTGGAAGGTTCTAATGTTTGGTGGCCAATGGAAGGTTCCAATGTTTGGTGGCCCTTTGAAGGTTTGGGCTCAATGGAAGGAGAAGGAGAAACACCTTTCCACCTCTTCACACTTTCCCCCAACAAATTTTATTTAAACCATCATTTTTTTCATTGATCTTAAGGTTTTACTTTACCATGGTTCTAAGTCGTTACTTACATATTTCCTTCTTTTCCTTGACCTATAAATTACAACCATGCATCTCGATATAACAAGTCTTCCACACATTCATTATCGATTTGATTTTGATTGAAAATCTCTTTTCCTTTCTTTGAAATTATGACGTCACGTATGACCACGTCTTATGGGCTTCAAATTGCACAAATGAATGAAGAACCGGCTCCAGAATCATATTTAGATTTGACATTGATGCAGCATCCTTGTGATGAAGATCCCGAACCGCGAACGCACTCATCTTGAAATTGATCCCCTTCAAGCTTGATATTATCGCATTTCTCTTAATTTTCGCACCCTGGTGATTTTGTTGCAAGTCGACCCCGCTTTTGGTGATGAACCTAAAACCGCATGTGAAGGTTGTTACGAAACTGAAAACATTTCTATCTTTGCATGGTTTTCAATTCCCGGCATTGGACATTATCATTGGTTGCGTGGTTTGATTTTTCGATTACTTCTTAATAGTAAAGTGGGCTACCTAAATCGCCCCATTCGACGCATCCTATATTTCCTACAGTTATGAACTATCATTGTGATATAAACCAGGACTCATCATGTAATTGTAGCTCCTTATTGAACTTATCCATAATCTTAATAAATGTTTCATTCATTATGAAACTCATGTTGCCATTGCCACCCTATCATATTATTTATTTAATTATTAAGTTGTCTTGAATGAATTTTATGTTCATAAGGTTTGAAGATTGTTCTATTTCTATTGGACCTTTCATTGACACCCCTTCAACTGCTTCATGAATCTCAAACCATTTTTCTACTCACTAAATACTAGAACAAGACGAATGTTTTGCTGAACACTACGAATTTTGATGTCTACTTCTACCCCCAACCCTCTAGAAATTTCTCACCCTTAATTATGTAACTGAGGTTCTAAAACTATGGTTACTAACTTTTTGTTGAAGGAGAAAACTAACCCAACACCTTATTCACCAATATCGTATTTTGAAAAAGAAAACAACCCCCCACGCAACCATGTGCATTCATCTTTCCTTATTTAACATGAAGTTGCTAAAAACCCTTAATAACCTTACCACACTTGAATATCCTTGATGCAACTCTTAAAAATTGAAACTACCGCACATGGTTGTGTCGGTATGGCTCATAGTTCCCCATGGAGAAAAATGAAATTCTTAGGGAATAAAAAAGTTCCCTAAGGAACAAATGAAATACTAAAAAAAAAACCTTGCACAAGAAATAAGAAAAATTCCTTGGGGAAAAAGGCAACTTCCCTAGGGAACAATGAATTTTCCTTTGGGAACAGTTGAAGTTCCTTGGGGAAAAAGACACGTTCCCTAAAAAGTAATGAAATTTCCTTGAAAAAAGGCCTAATTTCCTTAAAGAAACATATGTTTTGAATTTTTTTGCAATCACAACCATCTCATATTCATTTTTATATGGGCTTGTGACTTATAATTGGAAAAGTATCAAGGAGAACAACTTTGTAATTGAAAGCACTTTAGTCCAAATTCATATGAAAAAATTACGATCACACAAAGTTTTGAACACATTTGTTCCTTGGGGAACATGGTTGCTCCCTAAGGCAACTTAAAACCTTTTCCCCCAAGGCCAGCCTTGTGGCCCGAAGCAGCAAGGGCTTAAATTGCCCTAGGGAATAAACATGTCCTTCAAGGAGAAAAGGTCCTAAGTTGCCCTAGGGAGCAAATGCATCTAAAATTTTGTGTGATTGTAACCTTTTCATGTAAATTATAATTTAAATGCTTCCAATTACGAAGTTGTATATCTCCTTGAGAACTTTTCAATAATAGGTCACAAGACCATATAAAAACAACCATGAGATGGTTGTGATTGCAAAACAATTTAAACATATGTTTTCCTAGGAAATTTGGGCCCTTCCCCAAGGAAATTTCATTACTTTGAGTGCCGTAGGGAGTAACTATGTTCCCTCAGGGACTTGAGCCCCTTTCTCCCCCGAGAACATGGTTGCTCCCCAAGGCAACTTAAGCCTTTGTTCCTTTGGGAACATGGTTGTTCCCCGAGGAACAACTTAAACATTTTCCCCCCTCAAAAACAAGATTGTTCCCCAAGGCAACTTAAGCTTTTGTTCTTTTGGGAACATGGTTCTCTTCAAAGAATTTGTTCTTGGGCAACTAATTTTTAAAAATTGGTCAAAGGCAATTCATTCCATTTGTCTCGTTTGTGAATGAAAAAAATAATTTAGGAAAAGGATTGAACCCATGACCTTTGGGCTACAAGAGCATTTCTAATAGTGCTTAATATGTGACCTAGTAAAAATATTTGTCACGTCCAAGTTTAGTTGTGTACTCTTTTGCAACCCACCCATAAAACTAAAATCAAAACAATAAATAGGGAAAGGACTACTAATAGCAACCACTTGGACAAATCATTATGATGGGCCAATCAAAAACACCAAGTAGCAATAAAATCATAGTTATCACATTTGTTTTTTGTAGGCCCACAACACTCTTGTGCATTTTACCAACCACAACAACACATGCAATTATGTGGAGCCAAAACCATTTTCCTTAGCTAAACTGACATAATTTGGACTTTCTTCATCCAATTTTACTATGTAGGATCACATACCAAACATTGTTGGAGATGCTCTAAGGGAGGATTCTAACCACTACATCAATCTTTTTCCTTTGAAAATAATGTAAGAAAATAAATATTTCAAGCATTACTTATTATGCGGGTAAAATATTATAAATAAATAAAAATTCATGATGAACAATGTACTATATCTAATATATTAATTCACTTGTATGTGCGTTTGTTTGTCGAGGTCCTGAAACCCAGATCACTTTTAAAACTGTCCCCCCGAACTTGAGGGCCCAAAAACTATTCAGGACCTCAATCGCACACTTTTACTTCTTTACTTACCGAGTTTTGAGTCCCAAGTCCTGAGTCCCAACAAATCCAAGTCCCAAGTCCCAACACCCAGGCTTCAAATTACTTACTAGGGTGCCTACGGTCAAAGAGCCGAACGGTAAAAAAAAACCTGGTGTGGGCCGGGCGACGCCCAGCCATCAATCGCGTTATTAATAAATAAATAAAATGAAACAAAGTTGTAACAAAAAATAAAATAAATAAAAAATATATATATATATAAAAGGGGAAAAACTAGAAAAAAAAAAAGAAAACACTTTAACAATTAGAAACTTTTTTTAAACACTTAAAAAATGAAATAAATATAAAATATGAAATAATCTAAAATATATAAAAATCTAAAATAATAATAATAACATAAAACACATTAAAATAAAAAATAAAAAAGATAAAAGTTTCTAAAAAAAACTAAAACATGAACCGGGTTTAAAGAAAACGAGGGACTTCACAGTGTCCGAAGGTCACAAGTACCCACTAGTTATACTATAATTGCATCGAACCCAGTGCTACATTTAATTCATTGCCACTATTTAGTGTTTGCCCATATTGATGCTACATTTAATTCGTTGTCACTATTTAGTGTTTACCCATTGGTAAGTAGCAAGCCAACAAGAGAATGGATTTCATTGCACTATTGTGCCACTATTTAGTGTTCGCCCATTGATAAGTAACAAGGCAACAAGAGAACGCGTCTCATTGTACTAATTGTCTTATGGGCGAGCAGTTGTTGATTGGTTAAAATGAAAGTGCAATGAAATAAAAATGGAGTTTATAAAGGCACATGTTGCCTTTTGGAGTTTAGACAAATATTAAGACCATGTACCTTGAAGGATTTCTCAAGGACCTTCTATCTTGAAGACCCATAGTTAAGGACCCATTATACCATCTTAGGTTGTGTAGTTTATGATGAAGAGATGCAATGATTCTTTTCCTAACAAATTTTTGCCAAATCTCAAACCTAGTGGTGTGCAAGTGAAATTCCTACCAACCTTTTACCAACCCTTTACCAATGAGCTTGACTTGGGGGTGCCAATTCATTATTAAGTGGGGTCTATTGTTGTGCTTTAAAAAAAAACTTGTTAGTTTGTTACCCATGGTTTTCTCATGCACGACTATTTAGCCTTGAAGAGCTTGCTACTTGCCCATAAAATTGCATATTGAATGAATGATCATGAATGGTCTAGAAGTCAATGCAACATGCCAAACAATTACAACAAAGGTTTTATTTTTGTTTTATCACATTTTTTGCTTGAAAAACAAGTTTATCTAGAATCCATTCTCAAGTGCCCCTTTCCTTCATTTATGTATACATCCATGTATATAATTTAGTGGTGTTGTATGGGTTATCAGCTTGGATGTTGTATGCAAAATCATCTTGATGTTGCTAGCTCCTTCTTCTTGTCAAATGTGTTGTATTATCTCCTCAATTGTTTGCCATTCCAAGACATCAGCTACAAGGTTTAAATCTTGTTGCTTCTTCTCATTGAACATTTCATGGACAAAATATAAAAATAAATTATATAACATTCAAAACTAGAGGCCTATGATTACCCCTTCTCAATGACGTTGTGTAGAGGTAGATTTTGAAGGGAATGGTATATTTGGATTATGGTTTGCAGCATAGATTCATGATTTTGATGCTTCTATTCCACATTGTGACCAATTTTGATGAGATACTATTGTTTTTGTGAGAATAGAATCGGTAGTCTACAATTGCCTTATTGGATCATTGACGACATAATAAAGCAACTCACAATTGCCATGATGTTAAACATAAGTGAAGATGGAATTTCAATTGCCTCACAATAATCAACCACTAATACACTTAGGACCTGGGAACTTGTAGCCGCAGTTGATTCAACAAGTGGTGGTACCTTCAACAATCCAAAGGCCAAAAAGCTTCACATAACCTTAGTATTAGGATCATCTATGGTAAGTGATCCGCCTATGCGTGTTTTTAGCTATATTTGGGACATGATGCAATAGAAGAGAAAGTTTGGAAGCGAAATCAAGAATGAAATTGAATCTACCAAAGTCCACTAGAGTGAGTAGCAATTAGGATGTGATGATGACGGAAAGTAAGTTGTAAAATATTCAACATTTGATTTAGCCACAAACAGGGAAATTCTTAAAACGTTATGGGGACACCCCAATGGGGTAATTTTTTTTCTTCGAGATGACCATACCAAATATGCTAGATTGGGTAGGAAGATTACTAAAGGAGGCCAAGCTGAAATCTTTGAATTGATAGATTCAAATTGTGGTAGATTCAAGTGTGTGGAAGGTGTTCAAGTAGGGGTTTTCCTTCTGAGACCTACAGAAGTAATAGCCCCATGGAATGCTTGAAGATGCAAGCAATATTTATTCCATGGATGACTTGATGTACATTAATGTTGGCATCATGATCTTTCGGAAAGGCCTAGCTTTGAAAGGATAGACCATCAATTAGAATTTAGAGACATGGAACCTTGGCCTTGTTTCAAAACCTCGTTTCAAAATGTTGGTAGAAAAGCAATGGGAATCTAGATACTACAAACCTTGATAGTTTATGTCAGTTTACGAGTAAAAGAGCTTTCAACCACAGTTTGATAGTTGTTGATCATCTTCAAGTGTTTGTGCAACACATGATGGTGTCATTTTGTGCCAAGTTGAGCTACTTATTTGTTTGTTCTATGTTATGTTGTAGGTGCTATCTAATGGATGGAAATGGAAGATGCACATGGAATAATGTCAAATTTGGCTAATAATGTTGTTTTTTTTGTGGTTGTGTGGTGTGCATTTGGATTGTGATCTTTTTGGAATTATGGAAAATGGTGCTTGTGGTTGGTATGTTCTTTAATGTTATTAAAGGTGTATATTTTGAAACTCTATGTATGTGGTTGAATGAAGGTGTTGGAGGTGTCTTTGGTGTTTTAAATACTTTGTTAAGACTCTTTATGTTGATAATTAAACATTGTTGTGTCACTAACTTTTGTCTTTTGGACTTTTGGTTGATCTTTTGTTGCACCTAATAGTTCATAGAGAATCATGTAACCATCATAAATGAAAAATAGGGAAATGCTAAGAGAGGATGACCTAGGAAGGCAATCTTGAGCTTTAGGTCGTGCATTCTTTGTTTGTGTCAAGGTTTTGCATTTTGCAAACTACATGGTATCCTTAGGGATGGAACAAATTGTTGTTTCTTATGGGTTGTGGGAGTTCAAGGAACTTTTATGTGAACTTCCACAATTTTGATTGATGTTTGTCCTTCTTTTGAGTGGTGAAAAACCTTATGTCAAAGATAAACCATGCTGTTAATTTGTAAGACATAATAAAATGGGTATGTGAGTTGGGGTTTTGCAAGGGATTTGGAGTTTGCCAATCTACACATGCATCTTAATTAAGAGCTCATAAACAATACTTGAACATTGACTGGATTCATCCATGAACATTTTTATAAATTTTTTCAATTGCATTATAAGATTAACTTGTAGAATACAACAATAGTGATGTGTAGATGCAATTTGTATGGGAAACAATTATTCATCTTGGGTCAACCGATGCAATAAAAAAAGTTTTTGAAATGTTTATGTTTTTGTTTACTTATGGTTTTGCAATTGTGATCACGTCCTCTAAAGTTTTAGGTGGACAACGTTCTTGTGAATTTTGTTTTGGTGACACAATGTTTTGAAATTAAAAGACTTGGAAGGCGAGTTCCAAAGCTGGTTAGAAGACTTCCTTTCAAGGTTAAATCTTTGTGATAGGGCATGTGTTAAGACTTGGAAGGTGAGTTCCAAAGCTAGTCAGATGACTTCTTTTCAAGGTTAAATCTTTGTGATAGGGCATGTGTTGAATTGTGGACATTGAACACAAGAGTCGTTACTTGTATGTAGTAGACTTGTAAGTTATGACCTAAATTGTAGATGGAAGAACTTAGTTTGGTACTTTTATAACCTTAAATGGTGTTTTTTCAAGTCCTTATTGTTGCATTATTGTTTTAGTTGGGATGTGTTCAAATCATGTAAATGCTATGTAATTCATGTTGTGTAGATAATTATTTCAGGTATAGGGCGGTTCATTAATCTTGATTTTAAAATATAATTGCCCTTTTAAAAAAAACTAAAAATAATGAAAGAATTGCCCATATAAACCCATGTTGTTTAGTGGTTCTTTCATGAAAACTTCAAGTTATTATTTGAGGTTTTCAAAATAGTCAAAATTTTGATCTAGTTTTCTTGTCCAACTTTTGGGGGGCCCTTGGTTATTCTAATCATCCCAAATTTTGTTCTTGCAACTTTGGAAGCCTAAAAAATGGATTACTTTTAGTATTCTTTTCTCCATTATCATGGCCCTATGGCTTATAGGACTATGGGAAATTATGGGCTTGCAAGTTTGCAAGACAAAAATGTTGACTTCGTTAGATTTTTTTGTTTTTACTCTTGGGCTCCTTGCCTAGTTAAATATTGCCAAATTCAAGTCTTGTGACTTTGGAAGCTTGAAAATAAACTAAATCTAGTTTTCATTTCTCCATTGTCATATATTTGATCCTTGTAGGATTTCAACAAATTTTGGTATTCCAAGTGTGTAAGATAACAAAATTAACTTCATTTGGTTTTCATTTTTTGACTCTCAAGGCCCTTGGCCGTGTACAATTATGACAAATTTTAGTCTTGCAACTTTACAAGTTTGAAAAATAGATTTCATAAGAAAATAAAACATTACAAGGAATTTGCAAATTAATGATTGATTTTTGGGGAATTTAAATTGAAATTTGAAGGATTGCATTCTTCAAAAATCGTGGTCCAACATATTCACAACCTTTCAAATGGAAGCATGTTCTTTCTCCACTTATTTTTTTTCAAAGCTCCATGTCTTTTTTTTCATGATAGGCTTGCACATTTTTAACTACGGTGAGTTTTTTTAGAAATCTTGGTTGACGCACTCCCAAGCTCCTTTATAGATTCAAATGTGAGTCTAAACTGAAAACAACGAAATAATAAGGAGTTAGGGCACGCTCTTGGCTCACATCATTTAAAGGGGTAGAAGGGGCGTGCTAGAGCTCCAGGAGGGGACTAGGAAAATTGACAAGTGCTTATTCACTCACACGGACTTGCACAAAACCGAACAACAAGTTGGTTAGTGCATTGTTGGAACACTTTTGGTGTTAGGATGAGCCACAGGCAACTCGGACTCACAAGACTCACCACGGCTTGGACTTGGGGGAAGCCACCACCTTCCCCCTTATAGTATACTCTGCACCTTTCCACGGGGCCCACATCTAAATGACTTTTTATTTCGGGACTCCCAAGTGGGAGTCCCGAAATTGCCAAAGTTGGGACTCCTGCGATTTTGGGGCCCGATAACTTTGCGTGCAAACTTCAGATTAAGATGAAGTCTAAAGCAAAGTTGTAACCCTCGTCAAGAGCTTTTCAATGATGTGTTGCACGCCACCTGCACGCAACAAAATTGGGTCAGTTCCCAACTTGTATGGTCCGGAGTCAAATTGCCAATTTGACTCCCAACCCTTCTTTTGGCCATAACTTGTGTTTCAGATGTCCAAAT
>Ga0116230_10004650_pt1 | contig 13451 bp, 11 predicted proteins | sample S1TSphfallax_3_FD_88678 | JGI IMG/M metagenome (GOLD analysis project Ga0116230, IMG submission 88678) | Host-associated microbial communities from peat moss isolated from Minnesota, USA - S1T2_Fd - Sphagnum fallax MG | ecosystem: Host-associated > Plants > Peat moss > Unclassified | place...
CGATGATGATGTCCGCGCCGGGCTGGATGTCGGGATTGCCGGCCTTGCCAATGGCAGCGATGCGGCCCGCTTTGATCGAAACATCCCCCTTGACGATTCCCCAATGGTCGAGAATGACCGCATTGGTGATGACCGTATCAGCGGCGCCTTGCGCGTTGGACACCTGCCCCTGCCCCATGCCGTCGCGAATGACCTTGCCGCCGCCGAATTTCACCTCCTCGCCATAGAGCGTGAAATCGCGTTCGACCTCGATCAGCAGAGAGGTGTCGGCAAGGCGCAGCCGGTCGCCCGTTGTGGGGCCGAACATATCAGCATAGGCGGTGCGGCTCAGTCGTACCGGCATGATCGCATCCTTCTCAAAGCTTTCCCATCACGGCCTGACGGAAACCATAGACTTCGCGCTTGCCGGAAAGCGGGATCAGTTGAACCTCGCGCGTCTGGCCTGGTTCGAAACGCACCGCTGTCCCGGCGGCGATGTCGAGCCGCATGCCGCGCGCCGCATCACGATCAAATTCCAGCGCAGGATTGGTCTCGAAGAAATGATAATGCGAGCCGACTTGAATCGGCCGGTCCCCGGTGTTGGCGACGCGAAGAACCAACACTTCCGCGCCGGCATTGAGCGTGATCTCGCCTTCTACCGGTACGGTCTCTCCAGGGACCAGCGCCGATTGCGAACCGCGAATCGGCTCATGCACGGTGACGAGCTTCGTTCCGTCGGGAAAGGTTGCTTCGACTTGAATGTCATGGATCATTTCAGCAATGCCTTCCATGACCTGATCCGGCGTCAGAACATGGGCGGCGTCTTCCATCAATTGCGCCACGCTCTTGCCGTCACGTGCGCCTTCGACGACATAATCGGCGATTAGCGCCACGGCTTCGGGATGATTGAGCTTCACTCCCCGTTCCAGCCTTTTGCGCGCGACCATCGCCGCCACGGCAATCAGCAGCTTGTCCTTTTCACGCGGCGTCAAATTCATGTCGCTCTCCCGCAGGCGAAGGCCGATACCTAAAGTTCATTGCCAAACGCGCGGCGCACCAGCACCGCGCAGAAACAGCATCGCCGCCCGCAGCGCCGCGCGCAAATCCTCCGGCGCGGCGGCCGTCAAACGTGCTGTCAGCATCCCATCCCAGGCCGAGGCGCCAGCCTGGAAGCCCGGCTGCGTAGCAAGCACCGCGCGCAAAGTCTCCAAGCGGCGCTCAGCGTCGGCGGCGACGTATAGCAAGGTCGCACAGGCGCGCGCGCCAGCACCGCAGGCCGGACGGTCGAGCGTGGAAGCAAGATCGCCATCGAGCCGGAATTCCTCGGCGAAAATGAGTTTGTCATCACGGCGAATCCGCCAGCTATCACGGACAAAGCCATAAATACGATTTTCGCCCATGGCGCGGCGGCCAAATACGAGGCTTTCAATCAGCAGCAGCCGGGCATCACTTTCCATTTCAACGTTCAGCCGGCGCGCCAGCCGCGCCTGGTCGAAGAGAATTGTTTCCTGAGGAATCCAATCGAGCCGGGCGCCTTTGCCGAGCCGCAGATCGATATCAATCGCCGCATCGGGGCCGTCGCTGCGATAGATTTTTTCCGCCGACTGGCTGGTAAGGACCGCCGTTGCGCTTGGCCCAAGTTCAACGCCGTAAGTCATAGCATCGCCGCCAACGACGCCGCCGCCGCAGTTGATCATCACGGCCTCGCAGGCCTGTTCCGCATGCGGCAGGCGAAGGCGCAGGCCACCAGTCTCGAATAGACGTGCGAGGTATGTGCGAGGCCCCGCCTGTTCGAACAGAGCCCGAAGGGCTCCTTGCGCGCGCTGAGGACCGAGGCTTAACGCATCGCCCATGTGCTCAGACGGACATATGGGCGCGAACATCCGCCTCGACCATCGAACCGCGGTCGCCCGCTAAAACCACCGCGCCGCGATCCATGACAAGGAAATCATCGGCCAATTCGCGGGCGAAATCGAAATATTGCTCCACCAGCACGATCGCCATCCCGCCCTTGCCGCGCAGATAAGAAATCGCCCGGCCAATATCTTTGATGATGGAGGGTTGGATGCCTTCCGTCGGCTCGTCAAGCACCAGAAGCCTCGGGCGCATCACCAAAGCCCGGCCAATCGCCAATTGCTGTTGCTGGCCGCCGGACAGGTCGCCGCCACGCCGGCTGAGCATGGTTTTAAGCACGGGGAAGAGTTCGAAAACCTCATCCGGCACAGTGCGGTCCCGGCGCGCCAAAGGCGCAAAGCCCGTCTCCAGATTTTCGCGGACGCTCAACAGCGGAAAAATCTCGCGGCCTTGCGGCACATAGGCAATGCCGCGCCGCGCACGCTGATGCGGCGGCAGGCGGGAAATATCGCGGCCTTCCCATTTGACCGCGCCGGAACGGATCGGCTGCTGCCCTGCGATGGCGCGCATGAGCGAGGTTTTACCGACGCCGTTGCGGCCAAGCACACATGTCACGCGCCCTAGCTGCGCCGTCATTGATACCTGCCGGAGCGCTTGCGCCGCGCCATAGAACAGATCGAGCGATTCAATGGCCAGCATGATCAGCGCCCCAGATAGACTTCGATGACGCGCGGATCGGCGCTGACGACGTCGAGCTGCCCTTCGGCTAGAACCGCGCCCTCATGCAGCACAGTGACTTTCACGCCGAGGTCGCGCACGAAGGTCATGTCATGCTCGACCACCACCACCGAATGATCCTTCGCGATTTCGCGCAATAATTGCGCGGTCTGCGCCGTTTCGGCGTCGGTCATGCCGGCGACCGGCTCATCGACCAGCAGCAGCTTCGGATCTTGCGCGAGCAGCATCCCGATCTCCAGCCATTGCTTTTGTCCATGCGACAGACCGGCGGCAAGACGATGACAATGATCCTGAAGCCGGATGGTCTCCAGAATGGAACCAATTTTGGAACGCTCCTCACCACGGCTGAAGAGGGTGGCGAAGGGACCGCGCGGCGCTTTGAGCGCCAGCCAGATATTATCCTCGACTGTATGGCTCTCGAACACGGTCGGCTTTTGGAATTTACGTCCTATGCCGAGCTGGGCGATGGCCGGCTCGTCGAGCTTGCGCAGGTCGTAAGCGCCAGCGAAAATCACGTCGCCGCTGTCGGGCCGGGTCTTGCCGGTGATAACATCCATCATCGTCGTTTTGCCCGCGCCGTTGGGGCCGATAATGGCGCGCATCTCGCCCGGCTCCAAGGCGAGCGACAAACCGCGCAGAGCCTTATAACCGTCGAAAGTAACGCGAACATCGTCGAGATAGAGCAAAGAGCGGGTGACGGAAAATTCTTCCATGGGCCTCACTCCGCCGCCCTGGATTTGGGCGCGATGCCCGCTTGGATGCGCCGGTGCATATGCCATTGCGCGAAGACGCCGGCGAGGCCCTTCGGCAGAAACATTGGCACGAGGACAAAAAGACCGCCCAGCGCGAACAGCCAGAATTCCGGAAAGGTGCCAGTGAAGAAGGTCTTGCCGAAATTGACCAGAAGGGCGCCGAGCGCCGCGCCGATCAAGGTACCGCGTCCGCCGACCGCCACCCAGATCACGGCTTCGATAGAATTGGCAGGCGAAAACTCACCGGGATTGATGATGCCGACCTGCGGCACGTAAAGCGCACCGGCGAGCCCGGCGAGCATTGCTGAGACCGTAAACACTAAGGTCTTATAATGATTCACACGATAGCCAATAAACCGCGCCCGGGACTCCGCATCGCGGATGGCAATCATGACCTTGCCGAATTTAGACGTGACGATCAGCCGGGTGATCCAGATTGTGATGATCAGGCCCAAGGCGGACAAGGAAAATAGAGTCGCGCGCGTGGCATCGGTCTCGATATTGAAACCGAGAATGTCCTTGAAATCGGTCAGGCCATTATTGCCGCCAAAGCCCATTTCGTTGCGGAAAAAAGCAAGAAGCAGCGCATAGGTCATCGCTTGGGTGATGATCGACAGATAGACACCCGACACGCGCGAGCGAAAGGCGAACCAGCCAAACACCAGCGCGAGCGCGCCGGGAACCAGCAGCGCCATCAGCGCAGCGTAAGCGAAATGATCAAAGCCCCACCAAGCCCAGGGCAATTCCTTCCAATTCAGGAAGACCATGAAATCGGGCAGAACCGGATCCGCATAGGCGCCGCGCGTGCCGATCTGGCGCATGAGATACATGCCCATCGCATAGCCGCCGAGGGCGAAAAAGGCACCATGGCCCAGCGAAAGTATGCCGCAATAGCCCCAGACAAGATCCAGTGCGACCGCGAGAATGGCGTAGCAGAGATATTTGCCAACCAAAGCTACGGCATAGACAGGCGGATGCAGGATAAAACCTTGAGGCGTCGCAAGCAGCAGGATAGGCGTCGCCACGGCAATGGTAAGAAGCGCCAGAAGGAAGATGCGGTCGCGGCCCTCAAGCACGGAAACCAGGCGGGACAGAATCACGTCAAGCCTCCACCGACCGGCCCTTGAGCGCGAAGAGACCGCGCGGACGTTTCTGGATGAAGAGGATGATAAAGACCAGTAAAGCGATTTTCGCCAAAACCGCGCCGGCGAAAGGCTCCAGCAATTTATTGGCGACGCCCAGCGTCATCGCCGCGACCAGCGTGCCCCACAAATTGCCGACACCGCCGAACACGACCACCATGAAACTATCGATAATGTAGCTTTGCCCAAGATTGGGCGAGACATTGTCGATCTGCGATAAGGCGACACCCGCGATGCCGGCGATCCCCGAACCAAGGCCGAAAGCCAGAGCATCGATCCTGTCCGTTGAAATGCCCATCGACGCGGCCATTTGGCGGTTTTGCGTGACGGCCCGCATTTTCAAGCCAAAGGGCGAGGCCCGCAGCAGCATTTGCAGAGCCGCGAAAACCGCTAAAGCGAAGAGGATGATCCACATGCGGCCATAAGTGATCGACAAACCGCCGAGATCGAAGGTTCCAGCCATAAAGGCGGGTGCACCGACCTCGCGGTTGTTGGGACCGAAGATGGTCCGAACCGCCTGTTGAAGTATCAGCGCCAGGCCAAAAGTCGCCAGCAGGGTTTCCAGCGGGCGGCCATAGAGATGGCGGATGATCAGCCGTTCTATCGCGATGCCAAGCATGCCCGTGACGAGAAAGGCCAAAGGAAGGGCGATGAAAAGCGAGGAATCGAACCACGCCGGATTATGCTGGCGGATGACCTCCTGCACGGCATAAGTGGTATAGGCGCCAATCATCACCATCTCGCCATGAGCCATATTGATAACGCCCATAACGCCGAATGTGATGGCAAGCCCGATCGCCGCCAGCAGCAGCACCGATCCCAGCGACAGTCCGAACCAGACATCTTGCAGATGGCTCCAAAGCGCGATGCGATTGCGGATCGACCGCGCAGCAGAATCGGCCGCCTCTTTCACCAGAGGCTCGCTGCCAGCATCCAGGCCGGTCAGAACTCCCAGAGCATCCTGGTCGCCTCTGGCGCGAAGGATATCGATCGCCGCGAGCTGCGCGGCCGGGTCCGTATCGGGCTTAAAAAGCAGGATGGCCGCGCGCGCCTCGCGCAGCCTAAGGGCGACGCGCGGATCCTTTTCTTGCGCCAGCGCCGTCTCGACCGCTGGCAGCGCATCAGCCTCATGCTGATGAAACACGGCCTGCGCCGCCTCCAGCCGCTTGGCGGGATCCCCGACGCGCAATGTCAGCCCGCCCATCGCCGCCTCAATGGCACGGCGAACGCGATTGTTCAGGCGCAGAGGCGTCAATCCCTCTGGCGCCGCAGCGACAGAGGCTCCATCGGCGGCAGTGGTCAGTGCGCCTGTTTTGTCGCGGATATAAATGGTGCCGGACGCAGGATCGACCAGCAAGCGGCCTTGAGACAGTGCCTCAATGACTGGCAGTGCCCGCGGGTCGCCATTCTGTCCGAGCATCTCAACGGCGGAGGCGGTATCGTTAAACGTATTATTGGCCAGTGCAGCATAAGGTGCGAGATCTCCCGCCCAGGCGCGCCAAGGTCCGGCAATAAAATATAGGACAGTGAGCGAGATAAAGAGGGCGAAGCGCCTGATGCGGGAATACCGGTCGATACGCGCCATAAGCAGTCACTGTCCAGGTGGGAGCACCATCGCGGCAAATGGATTAAGGGAAGGCGGCCTGAAAACCGCCTTCCCCATATTTGAGTCAAAATTTATTCAGATCGTCAAGCGGCGCCGCACTTCGAAGTCTTCACATTGAAGTTGCCGCATTTCTTGTCTTTCCAGTCGCCGATCAGATCCTTGGAGCCTTCAAGATATTTCGACCAGGCATCGCCGGCGACCACGCCATTGCTTTTCCACACCACATCGAGCTGGCCGTTTTCATTGATCTCGCCGACATAGACTGGTTTCGTAATGTGATGGTTTGGCAGGACGGTCGCTACACCGCCCGTGAGATTCGGTGTTGAGAGGCCGATAATAACATCCAAAACCTTGTCCGGGTCCGTCGAGCGCGCTTTTTCGACGGCCTTCACCCAAAGATTGAATCCGATGTAATGAGCCTCCATAGGGTCATTGGTGACGCGCTTCGGATTTTTAGTGAAAGCTTGCCAGCGGGCAATGAAGGCCTTGTTTTCCGGAGTGTCGATCGATTCGAAATAATTCCAGGCGGCGAGCTGGCCGACCAGCGGCTTAACATCCATACCCGCAAGTTCTTCTTCGCCGACGGAAAACGCGACAACTGGAATGTCGGTCGCCTTGATGCCCTGATTGCCCAGTTCCTTATAGAAGGGCACGTTCGCGTCGCCGTTGATGGTAGAGACCACCGCGGTCTTTTTGCCCGCCGAGCCGAATTTCTTGATATCGGACACGATCGTCTGCAATCGGAATGACCGAACGGCGTGTAGTTGATCATAATGTCCTCGGGCGCGACACCCTTGGCCTTGAGGTAGGCTTCAAGAATCTTGTTGGTGGTGCGCGGATAGACGTAATCAGTACCCGCCAGCACCCAGCGCTTCACCTTTTCTTCCTTGGTCAGGTAATCGACAGCGGGAATGGCCTGCTGGTTCGGCGCCGCGCCGGTATAGATGACGTTGCGCTCGCTTTCCTCGCCTTCATATTGCACGGGATAGAACAGAATATTGTTCAACTCCTTGAACACCGGCAGAACTGATTTGCGCGAGACCGAGGTCCAGCAGCCGAACACGGCCGAGACCTTGTCTTTGGCGATCAGCTCACGTGCCTTTTCAGCGAAAAGCGGCCAGTTCGAGGCTGGATCGACGACCACGGCTTCAAGCTTTTTACCAAGCAAGCCGCCTTTCTTGTTTTGCTCTTCGATCAGCATGAGCATGACATCTTTCAGCGTCGTCTCGCTGATCGCCATGGTGCCCGAAAGCGAGTGGAGGACACCAACTTTGATCGTGTCACCTTCCGCGGCGCGCACCCATGGCGCGGCGGCAGCGACAGCGGCAAAGCTCACCGCGCCTGTCATAGTTTTAATGAAGGACCTACGTTCCATGACTACTTCCTTAGGATTAAATGAATAAGCGACCGCGAGGGCGGCCAGAGCTGCGTCAGAACTGGACTTGCAAGCCAGCGAGGAATTTACTGTCGTCAGGCTGGTTGGTCTGTTCGGTGTGGGAATAGACCAGGCTGATCCGGGCGTTATGTCCCTTGATGATGTAGTTTATACCACCGTCGATCTGGCGCGTTGTGGTATGAAGCAGATCGGCGTCGAACTGCTGATAGCGCACCACTGGCTGGATCTGCCCCCAAAGTATCTGTTGCGGAAACAGGAAAGCCGCGCTGAGCAGGAAGGCGTTGCCAGATGTCAGGCCGCCAACATTGGAATAAGGAGTGGCCCCGTCGTAATTCGTTGGCACGTCAATGACGCCCTGCGTCCCATAGTGATAGAAGGCACCTTCCAATGTCACCGCGCCGCCGTTGAGAACTTTTTTCTCCATCAGCGCATCGACACTGACCCCAGAAAAGGCCCCATTACGCAACACTGTGCCAACAGCGTTATTTTGATATTGGCCGGCAATTCCTAGCGCTAGGATATCTGCTTTCCCGTAATAGGTGCTGCTGGTGTAGTAGCCTGGGTTGTCTTCGGCATCCCAGAAATCATAGGTGACGCGGCCAGCAAACAGCGGTTCGCCGCCATCGGCGGAAGCAGCGTTATTTACGTTATGGCCTTCGTAGACGCCAACTGCGTAGACGAGTTTTTTATCGAGGAACTTGCCCCAAATGGTCGAGCCGTTAAGACGGCCGTCGAAAATCGATGGATAATTCGAGACGACGCCGGGATAAACGTAAGAGCTGAGATAATAGGGGCCGTCGAGATTGGCGCGATCGCTCGGCGGCAGCAAGCGGCCGCCCCAGATGTTGAAGGCGTCGTTGAATTCCGCGCGGGCGTAAAAGTCGAGAACGCGAATCGTTGCATCAGGAGCGCGTTCGGTATTGAGTGTGAATTTAAAGACGTTGTTCAAGCCGCCATTCACATAGACGCGGAAACTGTCAACGTTGAAGTCTGTCTTGCTTGGTGCGCCTGAAACCTTGTCATCGGTACCGCTGATGCGCAGACCGGCGCCAAGCTGGAGCCATTCTCCATCGCCGAAGGTAACGGGATCCAATGCCCAAGCCGCGCTGACCGGTGTGAAGGCCGCGAGAGCAGCTAGGACGGTGATGCGCCCGGAGAGGCAAGGTATCATTTTAAATGAAGTTCGGATTTGCATGAGGTCCCCCATCCCCAGGTCTGAGCGCTTCGGCGTGAGCGCCGGACACGCCCGGCATTCGCCCTGCGCTGGCCAGCGCAGAACCCAAGGCTCGTTCTCGACGCACCTTGAGATGAAGCGTTTGATGTCAGGACCGTAAGCCAACAGGCACAGCGTCTGAATACGTCAAATAACGGACACCGGTTACGTACGCATAAAATGTAGGCTCCTCCGATAAGGATTTGCACTATTTTTAGGCATTTATTGACGCAGCGCATGCTGCAGAGAAAACTGGGACAGCAGCGAGCGGAGACAGGCTTTTCTTTTACCCTGCCCGCGCGGCTCTCAAAGAATTAAGGTCTTTTTTTGCAAGGCTTTAGTCAGGAAAGCCAAATTTTAGAGGATCCAGATCTATTCCCGTGCCGCCAGCACCTGGATGGCGATCGAACTGGCGGAGACGCGATTCTCAACACCAAGCTTGGTGAAAATATGTTCAAGATGTTTATTGACTGTGCGCGGGCTGATCAACAGAATTTCGCCGATTTCCGTGTTCGACTTTCCATGAGTTAGCCGCAGCAATACCTGAGCTTCGCGTTCCGTGAGGCCAAAGCGGTCGCGAAGGATGGCTTGCTTGTCACTTCCGTCGAATTGCGCCAGCCGGAAGAGAAAATCGTTCGGATTCGATTCGCACAAATATTCGAGGCTGAGAGACGTGCCATGCACGGTGTCCAGCACGCCGGAGCGCGGCGCGGCGGGTGAAACCAGTGCTGCGCATTGCCGGGTCAAGGATTCGCGCATTGCCGAGTCCCGGTCATAACCGGGAAAACCTGCTGAAAGAACAGCGTGAGCTTGGGGCGTCAGCCAAAGGATTTGTCCGTCTCTATCGACAGCGAGCAAATGCCTGCCGCTGGCGTCGAGACCGATTCGCGCGCCCATCGCCATACGCGAATTGGAAATATGCACGCGCATGCGCGCCAGCAGTTCAGTGATGATGACAGGTTTCGTGACATAATCGACGCCGCCCGCCTGCAGCGCTGAGAGAACATGCCGTGTTTCGGTCAAGCCGGTCATGAACACCACCGGAATATGTGCGCAATCCCGGTCAGCTTTCAATTGCCGGCAGGTTTCGAACCCATCAAGACCCGGCATGACAGCATCGAGGACGATCAGTTGCGGCATTTGCCGGCGCGCAAGATCGAGCCCTTGCTCGCCACACTCGGCTTTCAGCGCCGCATAGCCCGCGGAGTCCATCGCCTCTGCGAGCATGGCCAATTCGTCAGACGAATCATCAATCAGCAGGATTGTTTCAGGTGTTCTCGGGCGCAGCATCAAGCCTCTTTCCCGGCGAAGTACGGCGTCTCCACGGTGCCGGAAAACTCCAGCTCAAGATCAAGAAGGACCGACAGACGCTCGTAGAGCTGGCCGAGTTCAAAAGGTTTCAGCAGAAAATCGTCGTAAGGCACCGGGCCGCCTCGCAAATTATAGAGCTGATGCGCATCAGCCGAGACGACCAGGATCGGCAAATCGTCGAATCCCTCCTTCCGCAATTGCCGCGCGACATCCAATCCGCTTAGCCCAGGCATCGTCAAGTCCACTATGAGAAGGTCCGGCGGATGCTCCAGAATCGCTGCCAGCGCATCTTCTCCAGTGCCCGCCGTCCGCACATCGAAATTCAGCCCAGTCAGGATCTCCACGAGGAAGGCCACATGTGCCGGATTGTCGTCGGTCACGAGAATCGAGCGCCGCGGACCTCTATAGCCGCTGACGAGACGCTCGGGTGTGCGCCGGGTCTCAGCGGGCGCCTCGGGCAGCAGGAATCTGATGCGGAAGGCACTCCCCCGGCCAGGCGTGCTGTTAAGCGTGATTTCGCCGCCGAGCAAATGCACCAGCAGCCGCGCGATTGTCAGGCCAAGACCTGTGCCCTGGATGCGGGTCACCTCGACCGACCGGCCGCGTTCGAATGGCTCGAACACGCGCGTCCATTCATTTGGCGGAATGCCGATGCCGCTATCCAAAATCTCGAAATCGGCAATGGGATCACGGTAGCGCGCCTCGAACCGCACATACCCGCATTCGGTATATTTGACGGCATTGGATAGCAGGTTCATCAGCACTTGACTCAGCCGTTTTTCATCGACCCAAACATAATCGGGCAGATGCGGTGAGGGCACGTAATCGAAAGCGAGATTTTTATTGGTCGCCTGAAGCGTGAACATATCGACCAATTGCCGCAAGAACGGCTCCAGCCGCACATGGTCCCGTGACAATTGCAACGCGCCAGTTTCGATCTTGGCAATGTCCAGCAAACCATCAACAAGATTGGCAATATGTTCGGCGCTGCGCCGGATCACCCGGACTGCCTCGTGCGGATCGCGGACTGTCTCGCGGTCAAGAAGCTGCGCATAGCCGCTGATCGAATTCAGCGGCGTGCGGATTTCGTGGCTCATGCCTGCGATGAAGCGCGTTTTGGCGACATTGGCGGATTCCGCCGCCTCCTTGGCTTTTTGCAGCTCTGCGTCAGTCCGTTCATGCGCAGCAATTTCGTCCATCAGACTCGCCGTCTGCCGTTCAACCTCGGCTTCCGCGCGCCTCCGGCTTTCCTGCGCCAGCACCCATCCCCAGGCCACCAATCCCAGGATCAAAATGAGCAGAACAAAAACGAGGCCTAAAGCCTGACCGATTGCGAGCCGGACCCGTGGGGTGAGACCGGCGAATTGCAAATCGACAGCGAGGAGCGCCATGCCGACGAAACCAGTGAGGACAAAAAAGATAGTGCAAAAACGCCCGGCACGCGTGTTGAGGAAACGCAGAAGCAGCGCGGGAATCCAAGGCGAGAACCACGCCGAAACCAGTTCCGATAGGCGGCTTCCCGTCTTGCACCCGTCCCGGCATCGCATTTCAAGCGTGCAGCACAGTGAACAGATGGGGCCTTCATATACGGGACAATGCGCCATGTCTGGCGGCTCGAAGGCGTTTTCGCAAATGATACATTGAAGCGTCGCGGCGCTGGCCGAGGGAGCTGGCGGTTGACGCGCGAGATAATAGCGCCCCCCGGTGAATACCGCGATGGCAGGCGCGGCGGTGAAAGCGGCGGCGAAACCTATCCAAGGCGCAAGGCTGCTGGCGGCATGCCCAAAAAGTCCTGCGACCGCCATGCCGGAAAGCAGCAGTGAAAAAAACAGCGCGCCGACACCGACGGGATTGATATCGTAAAGATGCGCGCGTCGAAATTCTATGGTTGGCGGACTTAGACCCATAGGTTTGTTGATCAGCAAATCGGCTGAGAGCGCGCCGATCCACGCCGCCGCGAAATTGGAATAGACCACGAGAATGGAGCCGATGATGCGAAAAACATCGAGTTCCATCAAGGCCAGCGCGATGAGCACTGTGAAGCTAAGCCAGACGACGCGGCCGGGATGACTGTGGGTCAGCCGGGAGAAGAAATTGGACCATGCAAGAGATCCCGCGTAGGCGTTGGTGACGTTGATCTTGGTCTGGCATGTGATGACAAAGACGCCAGTCAGCGCCAAAGCAATGCCGGGCGAATGCAGCATGTCTAAAAAAGCCATGTAATAGAGCGCGCTTGGCTGCGTCGCGTTTCCGGATGTCAGCCCGCGCGATAGCGCAAGCCAGGCCAGGAACGAGCCAGCGGTGAGTTTGAGCGCCCCGATCACGACCCAACCCGGACCGGAACTGAGGAGCGCGATCCACCAGGAGGCCCCGTTGCGGCCTTTGGACCGCTCGGGCAAGAAGCGCAGATAATCCACCTGTTCGCCGATCTGCGGCAGAAAAGACATCAGGATCGATGACGCCGTACCGAATTGCACAAGATCAAAACCTGCCGGGCTCACGCCCGCGCCAGAATAAGCCGTCCAAGTCGCGAAGGAATCGCCGCTCATGCGGGACATGAGAATGAAAGGCGCAAGCTGAAGGATGAGCCAGACCGGCTGCGTCCAAACCTGCATTTTGGAAATGACACGAAATCCATAAGCCGCGACCAGCCATGCAACCGCGGCGCTGATGATATGCGCCACGCCGAGCGGCATACCGAAGCACATGACGAGCGCCTGCGACATGATCGCCCCTTCCACCGCGAAAAGGATGAATGTGAAACAGGCATAGATCAACGAGGTGATTGTCGATCCCAAATAACCGAAACCCGCACCCCGCGTGAGCAAATCCATATCGACGCCGAATTTCGCAGCGTAATGTCCGATCGGCAGACTGGAAATCAGAATCAGCAAGCTCACGGCGGCGATGGCCGCGAGCGCATTGACGGTTCCAAACGACAGGGTGAGAGAGCCTCCGATCGCCTCACAGGCGAGAAAAGACACGGCCCCCATGGCGGTATTACCGACGCGGGAAGCTGAATATTGCCGGACGGCTTGCGCTGTATAACGAAGCGAATAATCTTCGAGAGTCTGATCAGCGACCCATTGATTATAGGTTCTCCGGACGCGCGCTATGCGTTGCGGCCCATGGCTCAATCGCGTGTTCCAGTTTGATTTTCAATTTGAGTGAAGCCGGTCTTGTATCATCCCATATCATGGGACGGAAAAAGTCAGTTTTTTAATTAATCAATGGATTCATCCGGCAATCGGTCGAAGCCGGCATAATGAAGATCCATGAAATGTCTAGGATGCAGCAGGTTCATTGTTCGGTCCAGTGCCTGCAGATGGACGCCTGGCTAAGGGCAAGCTTACAAGCGAAAGCGGAGAATCTTTAAGCGCGACCGGTTGCCGGTGTTCGCATTTTTTGTCGTAATTGGCGCGCCGCACAAGATGAAACTGCGAACACTTATGTTATTGAA